>Ga0209589_1003552_pt1 | contig 27218 bp, 15 predicted proteins | sample CowpeawhiteBW_FD_187525 | JGI IMG/M metagenome (GOLD analysis project Ga0209589, IMG submission 187525) | Root nodule microbial communities of legume samples collected from California USA - Cow pea white BW (SPAdes) (version 2) | ecosystem: Host-associated > Plants > Roots > Nodule | place: USA...
ATCACTGCATATATACTTGAAGTTTATTCGATGGTTTGTAATCTGGACTGCTATATTGCGGTGGTGGATTCATCAGATACTCTTTGCCAGGTTGTGTGTATTGCTTCTGAGGGGGAAATCTGTATTCGCCGGAAGCCATTCTCTAAAACGGGCTTTTGGGAAGTGCGTTTGGAGTAGACGTGGCTTTGGAGATGCTAAGTAATTTATAAGGACGTGGTGAAGAAAGAAAGTGTTAAGGTTGTCTAGGTGTCGTGTGAAGAAGATGATATATATATACACAGGTTCTGTTTTGAGAATGACGCGTGGCGAGACATTTATTATGGGGAATGGTTTTGTTGTTTACTCATTGGTTATGTTTTTCCTTTTTTATTTGGTTTTCTTTTTTGCTAGGTTTAATTGTTTCCTTGTTTAAGTTTTTTATTCTGAAAGTTTTTCCTAATTTGACATTTTTAAAATGTTATTCTTACTACTAAGAGTAGGGATGGTGATGCGTAATAACTATGAGTGGCTAGAGATTGATTCGTAAAAAAAATTATAAATAGTGTTTTATCTAAAGTTTGATTATGATTCCATTTTTACAAGTTACTTCAAAAATAGAAAGAGGTAGTTGGAACTTTGAAATAATATAAAATTATTTGATTTATTAGAACAAAATCAGTTCATAAATAATTCTCGTTTTGATGTTTTTCTTTGAAATAATTCAATTTTTTTTCTTTGATCCGTTTCAGTTTTAATACAACTTATTATCACTTTGTTCATCAGTTGTATATGTATCATTAAAATATGAGAATCGTTTGAAATTTTTTATTTTAGTTTAATATAGTGAAGGAGTCACTGAATGGTATTTTTTTTTAAATATCACATTAGCTTCAATTATTTTAAAAAATAGTATATAACCGAATAGGCTTCGATTATTTTTTATAATAAAGACATATTCTTTTATTTTATTTTTATAAATTTTGATTTTTTGGGATTTTGGTTTTATAAATAATTAAAGTTTAATGTTGAAATTTATGTTATTTAGAACTGACGTCAAAAAATCGTTTTTTACTTATAACCTTGATATGTTTCGGTTCGAAACTAAAGTATAATGTCATAAAAAATCAATCCCAAAACCCTTCACTGCATTATACGGTTACAAACCTTGTCTTAAATTTTTTTTCTGTAAGAAATAACGTGATAATTTCTTATATAAGTTTATTTGTAATGAATTAATATTAAATTTAATAATTTATATTGATCATCGACCTCATCAAACTTCTAATAATTAACTTCTAATACCCAAAATACGTGTTAATTAATCGTGAAGAAAAAAGAAAAAAAGGTATTAATTGGTTACATCTGAAAACTTTGATGATGAATCTCTTTTACGGAATGAGTCTTGGATTGAACAAGAGTTCCATTGGTGATTAGAATACGAATCCTACCATATATGCATAGATGAACTTGTCCACAACTTCTATCCAGCCCAAGTCATTTTCTTGTACCGTATTTTGGAATTAATTAATTCCTAAGAAGCTACGCTCAAAAATTAATTTATTTCAAAATTTTATTTCGGTAATGTATAACTTGATCTTAAAGAGAAAGAGGTAAATATATTTTTTGTCTTTTAATTTTGACATGAAATTAGAATTCATCTTGTTCAAAATTTGATATATTTTGATCTCTAAACTTTAAAACTGAATCGATGATATAATCTTTTAACTTAATTATGTTAATTTCTTTTATGTGTTAAACACGCTTTTAGACTAACATTGAAGGAAAAACTTACAAACAGTATAAACAACTCAAGTGTTAACATAAAATTAGTTTGATAGACAAATTGTTTTAAATAAAATTGAATTAAAATAACTACATTGATTTTTTTTAAGTTTAAAATTCAAAATTATACCAAAATTTTTAAATAAAAACAAATTTCAATTTCACTTTAAAGTTCATAAACTAAAAATATATTTAACCTAAAAAAATTATATACAAAACAGAATTCTTAAGCTCAACAAGTCTCATAAATTAAGTTGGTTTCTCTATATATAAATATTTGACGCATAGTAAAATTTATGAATCATTGTATCTGTTTATTGTTTTAGAATTTTATGTCACAATTTACTTTTGAAAAGAATTTTAAAGAATTAATAGAGATTATATATATATATATATATATATATATATATATATATATATATATATATATATATATTTATATCAATTTCTAAAAAAATATAAACCCATTGGATACACAGAAATAATAAATAATACACTTTTATTGAACTATATTATATTGGGTGAAGACATTACTTTAGAAGGAAAAAAAGAGAAAGATGGAATAGTTAAATAATAGATAAATTCTTTACATATATGTATGTATTATGTTTGCTTCACGCATGCAATGTTACCAATGAGGAATAAAGAACTGATCTCACATTTTTTATTTTCGTTCTCCATTCGTTTACGTTTCTCATATTTTAGGACATTTATTGTACAATCCTTCCATGGGTTACTTTTTTTATGGCGTCGTCGAGTAACAATGTTACTTTAAAAAAAAAAAAATCACATAGAGGTAAGCATATTAATTAAGGCAATTAATTAATATGTCATTTATTTTTTATTTATCACGATAATCAATTAAGCAATAAATACACATGTTGATTTAATTTATATATTACAATAAATTCGAAGAATATTTAATATTTTTATAATTATAAATAACTACGGTAATTGTTTTATTTATTATACCATCACAATTTTAAAGTCACTACAGTTAATATATATATATATATATATATATATATATATATATATATATATATATATATATATGTTATAATGATAATAAATAATTATGTTATCTTAAATACTAGTATAGTGGTACAATGAATGATCACAACATAATATCCAGTCAAGGATTTCCACATTTTTTTAGTATATAATATACACTTTACATAGATTTTTTTTCTTTAAAATAGAATAAATGACAGTAATATGTGGTGTAGATAATGTGATCAAAAGAAAGATTGAAAATAATGTAATGTGTAAAAAATTAGGACATGGAAAAATGAAGAGATTTCTGCAATTTCATTGACTGAGTGAAACATGTCAAATGGCTACTACACCTTATATTAAAATCAAATATTGAACTCTACATATGACAGTCTCAAAAAAAAATCAAATAAAAAATATTGAAGTATACGTATAGTATAAACAAATAATTATAAGGACATGTGTACATCACAATACATCACTAAAGTTACAGTGATGCTTCATGAATGCAGTTTTCTTCATTCATACTAGCGTGTGCATAGCGTTTTCTCTTTCTTTTTTCAGTAAACAAGTTTGCATTCGGAAAATTCTACTGGTTTATGATGCATGGAGTTCATTTCTTTGCAGAAGAATATGAACTCATACAAGCTTGAATTTCTTCTAATGTTCGTCCCTTGGTCTCTGGTACGAGTTTTGCTACGAATAACACAGTGAAGCCACATATGGCAGAGAACATGAAGAAAGTTCCTGGCCAAACATAACATCAAAAAATGAATATTACTACATAACTCTTGCATTTTTCTTCCCAATTTTCTATAAGCTTTTTGTTTTTACCCTTCAGAACAAGATTGAATTTTAACCCACCTGCTGAACTCCAATTCATGAGGAAGTTAAAAGCATATGATATAATCCAAGAACACAACCAGCTAACCAAAGTCACAAGGCTTCCAGCAGAGCCCTTCACGTTGATGGGAAATATCTGCAAAATCAAATATACCATTCATCATGCTGATGTTTTTTTATGTTTCATTTTTTACTTCCCAAGTTCAGGTATAGTAACAGTAGCTACCTCAGACATTATAACCCACGGAATTGCTCCCATGCCTATAGAGTAAAATCCAACATATACCTGGCCATTAAGAATAATTATTACGCTTGTAAGATGAGATTTACACACGTTTATATACAAACTCTAATATTATTTTAAGATTAACTCCATCATACAAAACCAACTTATGAGGTTTACCCTCACTGATATAGTGTAAATTTTGTTTTATCTTTAGTCGATTGTAGGATTTCCAACAGGGTCGTATAATATAGTTGAACATCCCTATATAAGGGGAAGAACATTACCAGAACACCCACTAGGGCCATAATGGGGCTAACTTGCTTCCATTTATGCAAGTCCTGCATCAGAAAATCCTAATTATTCTTAGAAATTCTTTGAGAAAACCAACTTACTCGATCAGATTGTGTAGTTAAAAGAACCTGCAAGAAGAATGACAAGGCTGCCAGGAAGCATCCTAAGCATGTTCCCACTGCAGACACCTGTGTGAGAATCAAAGTTTCAGATTCATAATTTAAAGCACAGAGCAAAAAAGTAGGAATAATAGTTCAAACTTTTTTACCAGCAGAAGAGGTCTTCTTCCAGATTTATCCATTAGAAGTACTCCTAAACTTGTCATTGGAATCTACAAACATAAAAACGAAGAATGAAGGGTGCGTTAGTCAAAGCATGCATCTTATTATTGTGCAATATAAAGCACAGAGAAATTATGCAATCACAAGAAGAGAATTAAGAACCTTAACAGCGACGATTGCTACTGTTCCAAAACTTTCTGAGAACCCTGTCATGGATAAGAGATTTTGCTTTTGTGTGAATCATTTCATAAGTGTAATATTTCTCATTCATATTCTCTTACTTGCCATATGATGGAGCATAGAAAAAGAGCTGCACATACCAGAAGATATAAATATAGAGTTTGCATAGAAAACAATGCCATTAATCCCTCCAAATTGTTGTAGTATCATCAAGCCAACTCCGACCTAACAAAGTAACTATGTAACATAAGAGCCCCACATAAGGCTAATATTGGCCATATCATATGAATAGGGATAATTTAGAATGCTCACAATAAGTGACTTCAAATACTGCATTCGGAATAGGCCAATGATGCTAGCTTCTGTTTGCTTCTGAAAGGCTTCGGTATAATCCTACAGATAAAGGTACAATGCAAAAAATGATGGATTAAAGTAAGATAGTAGTAACAATTGTGTAACACTGTAAGAACAAAAAACTAGTTACATACTCTAATTTCAGTGGCCTCTTGATAAACATCAGCGTTCTTACCCCTGAGATGCTGTAAAGCAGAATCACTCTCTTTCAACCGACCCACCTTGGCCTGCAAAAGATTGCAAGTATTAGTTGTGATATGTTTGTGTGCAATGAAAATGTATTGACTCCAATCCAAACAAAAATTACAGAAGCTGTGAAAACTCACCAGCCACCTGGGAGAATCAGGAATGAAGGGAAGACAGAGAAGCTGCAAAAGGCACGGAATAATTCCTGAGACAGATAAATAAACATGAGTTACATGGAGCCCCTTTTGTTTGGTTTGTGAAAAGAACACCAGAAAGAAAAATATTACCTATTAGAGCCAAGATTCTCCAATTGGCATATGCTCCAATAAGATAAGTTAATGACATCCCACAACAAATCATTAACTGCCAAAATAAGACCAAATAGGAGTATAAAATAATTTGTTGAATGGGACATGCAGTAAGAGTAAAATGATGTCAAAAGATTGAATCATTACAGAGTTGTTTTACCTGATGAACTGCAGTGAATGCTCCTCGAAGATTCTTGGGTGTTATTTCTGCTACATAAACAGGTACCTAATATACAAAATTAAACTATATATTTATTCGAGTTGTTGAATATCAATTGAACAGTGATCATAACATCTTATACAGTGACAGCAGTTACCACATAAGATAGAAGGCCAATCCCACATCCTATCAACAGTCTTCCAACGTAAAGCCACCAAGCAATCTTCAAACATGCACCAAATGTTAGATATCAACAACTGAACTTGTGGCAAACCCATGGGATGATTAAATTCAGGTAATAGAATCATAGTGGTTCAATCTATCTGAGTATGTAGTCCTTACTCTATCTATCTAATTCATTGAGTTCATAAAAGCAGCAATTTAAGTTTCAAATAAGTCTCAATGTTAATGCCAAAGCAGGTTTAAATAAACTTTTATGGCCATAAATATACTAACATTTTTGCTTTTAGTCGCTAAATCTGTGTTTCTTCATATCAAATGGTATTTAAGCCTACCAGGTCATGTATTTCAAGTACTCAATAGTTAAGGTTAAGAAGTGGACTTTAAGCGTAATTCAATTTTGCAAAACTGGATTGTAAGGTGAGGTTTGCAACCACTTATATACTGTAATTGGTCTTATCCCTAGTTAACATGGAACTTCCAAACTTTCAACATGCACCCCTCACGCCAAGACATATACATCTTGAGTCTGGGACTAGACATTAACATGTGATCCAATAGCGGTCTAATAACAGGTGGAATAATAGACTTAACAAACAACAAATTTCAACAGGATAAACTCTAACACATACCATGTTAAGAAGTGAACTTTAAATTTAATTCAATCTACAAAACTGTCTTGTAACGCGAGGTTCACACCCATTTATATACCTAAATTTGTTAAAAAGTGAATTTTAATCTTAACTCAACATTATAAAACTAGCTTGTAAGGTGAAGTTTGCAATCATTTATATACTGTAGTTAATATTATCTCTAGTTGATGTGGAACTTCCAATAATTACAATAAATTCTTTCCATGAATGTCTTTTTCCCCTAACTTAAAATGTAGCTACCTATTTTTTCTTTCAGGAAAGGTTACCATCAACACAGAATTGTAGTTTTCAGACATATTCAACTATCACTGACAGTGCAACTTGATAAATTGAAAATAAAGAGGAAGAAATTAATGAGAAACCTTTGAGAATGTTATGGCAAACCATCCCAAGATGCAGAAAATCTGGGAGAACCCCATGGCCTGCTCAGTAAAACACAGGGTAATCTCAGGTGAATAACAACAACAACAACACTGAAACCAGAATTAAGCAGCAATGCTTTGACTTACAACTCGACGACCTGCATAATCTGCTATTCTACCACTAACAACAGCACCAATCATAGCTCCAATAGTCAATATAGAACCAAAAATTGAGTACTGCATAGGTTTGGCCATCAATAGAAGCAATCAATCAAATGATAGCCAGGAACAACAATGTGCAACAAATGTTATAAAAACAAAGGTTCAATTCAAACCTGGGCCACTCCGAGATTGAGATCACGCATGATTCCAGATTGAGTAGGTGATGAGTACCCAATCTGCAAAATTAACAAGGTATTCATCTGACTGTAGTAACTTTGAGTTAGAGTTTGATTCCCACCCAATTTTAAAATTATCAACCAATGAAAAATCATTATTCATACCACAATAGTCGATGCAAAAATCCAACCATCCATTTTAACATTATCAAACAATAAAAAACCACCATTCATACCACAAATTAAGATAGCCATTATAAAATTCAGCCAACCATGTTTACATTATCAAGCAATAAAATATCACCATTCACACCACAACTTAAGCCATTCATTACTCAATTAAACGAACCGTTCTTACCTTATCAAGCACTAAAAAATCATCCTTCATACCACAACTTTAAGATAGCCATCATAAATTCAACCATCTTAAGAAAGACAATTTTTTTAATTGAAAAGATAACTACAAAACAGTAACTCACAGCAGAGCCAAACACATATGAACCAAAAACAGCAACGAGGGTGGTGAGTATAAGAGTAGTTGGAACGGAAGAAGCTTCGTTGTGCCTCTTTTCCAGAAAGTCAACGCCAACATCATGGGCACCATAACTTGTAGGGAGAAGAGGGCTTGTAAAATCGTTTGGTTCAGTGGTTTTGTTTTCCATATTTTGCGTTCTATGAGAAGCAGAGGAAATATGAGATAGGTTCATTCAGAGGGTTTAAAAGGGTTACTTCAGAGAGAGAAAGAAAGAAAAAGAAAGAGGTTGGTGATGAATGGCGTTGACCAAAACGACATGATGATGAGAACGAAGTCGAGTTTGGATATGAATGAACAGCCTTTGTTGGACAGCGTCGCGCACTTCGCAGTCTTCGTTGGCAAAACAAACACATAGTTAGATCTTTTCTGTTCTTTTTCGTTTTTATGTGTGCACGAGGTTCTTGCAGCTTCAATTTTAAATTAAAAAATAAAATGTTATACTGTCACATGCTTAATTTGGCATTTTTTAAAATATATTAAAATATGTAACTTAAAAATATTACGTATATAAATAAGTTGTGTCAAAGTAATATAATTTTATTGTAAAGATGCTTAGTTTAAAATATGTTTAATTCACACAACTTTAATTTAAAATATTTTAAGTTGAAATCAACTAAAATTGTATCGCTTTAGTATAATTTGAGTTTAAAGTCTATCGATTTAAAATTGTCATTTTAACATAACTTTAACTTAAAAATATTTTAAAATAAAATCGTATTACTCTATCACAGCTCATTCACAATAAAATTATGTTAAAAACAATTTACTTGACAACTTTTTTAAAATATCTGTTCATTTTGATAAATATGAAAATAATAGACTAATTTAGTAAAAAACTCGTTTAATAATTTAAAAATAAAAAAAATAACAATAAATAAAATATAAACATAAACAAAATTAAGTGTTTGTAATTTAAGTTTATCATTAGAACATAACTTTTATGAGAAACGTCATACCATACGAATTTGAAAATTAAGGAATGAAAAAACTTTTAAGCAATGTGTAATGGAAAAACTCGTTTAAGGTAAATAAAAATTAAAAATTAATATTTAAATAGATAATTAAGCTAGAACATACAAACAGATAGAAAATTAATTAAAACAGATAGAAAACTAAGAAACCTGGAACATGTAAATTAATATACTTATTTTATATTAATTTTTCACTTTTTTTTGTTTTGTTTTTAGTGGTAACCACGACAAGAGAACAATACACTATAAACTTTGTATCCCCGCTCTTCGAGGTTGTTGGCAAAGAATGTGATAATAAAAAGTTTTATATATTTCTTCAGAAACACGTTTTTGTATTTTTTGAGTTAAAAAAATATACTGAAAGTAATAATAAAAGGTATATGAGTATTAATGTAAAAATTATAAATTAATAAAAGAAATCAAACTCAAGACAGTTTTTTCTTTTAAATTTAATATAATAGTTATTATTAAAAAGTCGGTTAACAATAAAGATAAAATTAAATTTATGAAATATGTAAATAAAAAAATCATCTTTATTTATTTATATTATATATATATATATATATATATATATATATATATATTATTTTTTTTTAAATTTAAAATTTTATTATTTTAATTTATTTTATTTTTCAATTTTTTATTTAGTATTTTTATTATTTTTTTTATTTTTTAAAGTAAGTTTTTTAAAATTTATATGTTTTATAACTTTTAATACGTGTTTTAAAAAATAAAATAAAAGTTAGAAAATATAAATTTTAAAAAGAATTAAAAATATTTAAAATTGACTAAATTTTTTTAATTCTGGAAGTCGACTTCTGGTAATGTTTTTTTATTTTCCGAAGTCGACTTCCGATAATGATTTTTGACTTTCGGAAGTCGACTTCCGGTGATATATTTTGACTTCCAGAAGTATTTTTGGTGGTGTTATATCCGTGAGTTTCTTTAAATGGTCAAATGGTATTTTGGGAATTTAAAGAAATTTTGGAGGTGCAGAAGAAATACTTGGAGGTGTAGGAAAAAAGATCCTATATTTTTTTTTTAAGATTATTGTACATATTCGGTCCAAAAAATATTATTATTGTCAGACCTAACACGGCTCAATAAACATGAGATCCAAGTGTGAGATCTATATGAAATATTAACACCGAGGTAAAGATGATATTTATGATAATATAAACATAATTCAATTTATAATACTCTGAATCTAGTTATTATATTTGTTAATCTGTCATCGAGAGTAATCTTATTCAATACTCATTTTTTACTCTCATACTCACAAAAATACTCTTTACTGACTTAGCGTTAGAATCTTTGCAAGTGAACTTCCTCCTTTTTGTAGATCAGAGCTCACACCTGTTTTGGAGATTAGACTAATTTATCTCTGATCAATTAGGTAAATTTTTGGTAAAAACATTTGGCGCACATGAAATCTAGGTAAAACTTTATCATGTCTCCACATTTTATACTATGATTACCTTGCGTAAAGATAATTCATTATTAGTGTCAATCATCTTACTCATACTACCATGAGCATTTATGATCTAAATTTTGAAATACATTTAAGGAGTGTTATCTTGACACTTTATACCTTTTCTACATTAAGTATTTTATTATAATATCACATTTTATTCAAAAAATTGTGGATAATGACATGGAAATAATTTTTTTCTTTACTTTGATAACTTCTGCATGCACATTCCATGTATCCGATTTACACAATGCCATCATTCGTTCCCCATTCACACACAAATCCTAAACACAATATGAGAGTTATACCATTCAATTCACCAAACTTTTATTGATATAAAAATTCAAAGATATGCATTATCACATCTTGATGGATATATGAGAGTTTAAACGAGCTAGTGCACCTAGAACTAAAATAATTTAATGGTCATTTACATACTTCAATGCATTATTTTGGAGTTGAATGACAATATACTCTGATATTGATCTCATGTGTGCATATGAGTATGGACCCATGACAAAAGTTATTCAATTTCAATTTTGCTTAAATGAAAGGATATATATAAATTGTTACGTGATTGTTTATATTAGAGGCAACAATTTTTTATTAACATTAGACGACGAATTGGCAACGAATTTATAGTCGTTGTATAGGTAGTCATGGCCTATACTAGAGACAACAATTTTTTATTGTTTAGGCCAGGAAATTAAAAAACCATTGCCTAATATGCAACAATTTAAAAAACCGTTGCCTACTATGCAACAATTAAAAAATGTTGCCTAAGATTTTCCAATATGCAACAATTCCATACCAATATAATTCAACGGGTTTTTTTGTATTGTATTGCTTATTTCTATAGGTCACATTTACGAAAGTGTGGTGATACAAAATAAATTTGTTTAAACAAGACTTATAAAAGTGGAATCATGAAAAATAATTTTAAAATATAATTTTAATTTTATTTATAAATTTAGACAATGCTATTTTAAATGAGATATAAATAATTTTATTTAAAAGGTAATAATTAAAATAAATTTATTCTACTAAAATAGTAGAAATAAAATATAATAAATTAAATTAGACACTTATAATATATAATGGAATTGAAAATTTTCATATATTGCAAAATTGTATTATAATGTTGTCTATCATTTCATAAGTAAAAGTATTTACAACTAATTAAAAAGTATCATGTTATCCAAAAAAAAAAGAAAACAAAAAGTATAATTTATCTTGACTACACTTTCATTCCTCTTCATCTTCATCTTTATATAACATTTAGTTTTTTTATCAATCTTCATCCTCTTGATCTTCATCAACATTTTCTAACAAAAGAAAAAAAGTTCAATTTATCCTAAATCCCAACTACTAAAACAATAATAATGCAAGTCCCAACTACTAAAACAATAATAATGCAAGTCCACTCCTCGTATTAACACAAGAACCCCATGCTTTGCTCAATCCAAGAGTGATAAGGAAATATGAATCATGCTCTAACTCATACAACTGAAAGGAAGAAACTAAAGCACAAAATCAACACCTAACTACTACAGACGTGTAATCATGGTCACTTTACAAGTGTGAATGCAGAACATGTTAATGCAGAATGGGTGCAGAACTGAAAACTAATGTAGAGTGGTGAAATCATGATTAACACAATGATAAGCAACTCGTTTAATTATGCAGGAATGGAGATGCAAGATGCACTTTGATAGCATAAATGCAGAATTAGATGGTGCAATATCTAAAACTACATGATAATATGCATGAACCTATGGCAACAAAATTCAGAATATGGTTGAAGTAGTGTAATAACATCTCTTGTCCTTTTTCCTTATGGTCATACATATGACTGAGAAATAAATTTCAGATTTAGTACCCATCTTTTGTCCTTTTTCCTTTTTCTTCTCTAGTTTGTGAGTGTGTTTAATGGAGATTCTAGTAGACAGCAAGACAGCTCTTAGCTTGGCTAAACATCCTATTGCTCATGGAAGGAGCAAGCATATAGAGACAAAATTTCACTTACTAAGGAATCAAGTCACTAAAGGAAAGTTGGAGGTAAAATATTGTAATACTATTGAACTGATGGCTGACATTTTAGCAAAGCCTCTAAAGGATGACAAATTCAAGCTGATTACAGAGAAGACAAGAGTATTGTCTACTACTAATATGAATTAAGGGGAGTGTCTTAAATAATTTAGTTGTTCTATGTTAGTTAGGTAGTTGGTGGGTTGTTAACTAATAGCTCCTAATATGTGAGAAATAAATTTCATATTGAATACCCATATCTCTTGTTCTCTAAGCCTAGTTGGATAGCCAAAAAGCTAACAAAAACACAAAAAAAAACTTTAGTTTTCGAAGTAGACAAAATGAGATAGCAACAAAATCAACAGGATACTTAGACAAATCAGGTGGCATGGTAGCACTTCCCTTGGCAACGTTAATTAAGACCATCCATTGCCCATTTTTTGTGAAAAAAAAATATATATACAAAAAAGCAAATACACGAAAAGAAAAAAGTAAGAAAATAAGTATTTGACATATAGCTATAAAAAGCTAAGAAAACGGAAAATAAAGAAATTGACATTTGCTTATATTCCTCCTACACCAAACATCTATGCTTCAAAGAATTTCCAAAAAGAAATAAAGCTCTCTCAAAGTGACTTAAAAAAGACAGTAATTCATCTATATATAGTCTTCTTTTATCATTGGGTTATCCGTCATATTGAACAGAACAAGACAAAGTGAAAGAAAAAGCATGTAAATAAATATATAAAGTAAAGATGTTATACAACTAATGCTCTTTTTGGTGCTTTTGGTAGATGTAGAGAGATTGTCATGTTGTTACATGTTTCTTTTTTTTCCCCTTTTATTCTTGACAGTTTTTGAGGATTTCTTATCATCTTGCTTCTGTAAATCTGTTTTCCCTCTTAAAACGTTTGCTTATAAAAAAGATACAGAGTACTAAAATTAAAGTTCCTGCATATAGGATTAGTCTCATTGACCTGTCCTTATATTCTAAAAAAGCAGTAAAAATGAACCAAGAAATCATGATTATTATAGCTTGTCGTAATCGAAATCGCGACGACGAACCAAAAACCAAAGATAAAAAAAAGAGATTTGAAGTCGTCATCATAGTTATTATAGGAAACTATGGAAAACCATAAAAAAAAGAGTAAGGTCTACGAAAACAGATTTGAGGTATGGGAGTTGGTTACGCATAGAGGAGGTGTTAGCACCCTACCACGTCTATCATAAGACAGTATCTTTAATTAAAATATAAATGGATGTTCTCTTCTTTAAATATTTATTTTCCAAAATAAAAAATAAATAAATAGATAAATAAAGAAGACAAAGAAAATTCAAAAGAAACAAAAAAAAATTGTTTTTTGGGCCCAACAAGGATTACTCCTTGCTTCTACTTATCTCCATTCATAATGAAAAATCAGAGTCACGTAGTTCTTTTAAAAAACTTTTAGAAAAAAAGAAATTGAAAAAAACTTGATTATTTTTTTTTTTGAGTGAAATGTTGATATTTTAAATTTTCGGAAATATGTTGAATAAAACAAAAACATTAAATACGAGACCGATGCATATGATGATTTTAAAAACATATTTTATTATTATTATTTATTTAAAAAAACAAAAAAAAAGAGAATAAAATACTAAGTTGATGTGGACAATCATTATAGTATTTCTTTTTAAAAGCGAATTTTAATTATTTACTTAGAAACGAAAGTCATTATAGAAATTGATTATAATATGGACCATTTTAAAATATAAGCGTTCAGCACCAAAACCCACATCAATGTATTATTCTTTTTCAAATATATGAACGATATACAGATATATACTTAAAAAACAGGACCCACCTATTTATCATCATTTTGATTGAATTAGAAAATACAACTAAACTTGTGTCACTTTTCAAAATTGCCATTACACTTTGAATTCAATCAAGCTTTTAGATTTAAAGGGTTTTAAATAATAAAACAAATGATTAAATGGTTATAGGCTTGGAAAAATCATGTATGCACTAACAACTACGGTAAAAACATCGAAGACCAAAATCAAATCATTCTCAATGTAGATGAAGATTAATACAATTTTACCAATACTCTTCCCCGGAAGAAACGCACCAAACAAAATTTGCCACAAAAACAAACCTCTCGATGAAGCTGGCAGCAAGATGGGGTGATTGAGTGAGTAATTTCGGAAATGTGGGAGTGGGGTTTTGGTGCTTAAGATTATGGAAAAGAACTCAAGATCAAGATGAACCGTCGGTTTTGGGTTTTTCTAAGAGAGGTCTCTTAAGGTAAGGAAAAAAAAATACTCTATTCTTTTTTCTTGATGGGTTTATATACACAACAAATTAAATCTAATGTAATCTCGTAAAAAGGTTCGTCTTATTAAGAAAAAAGATATTTTTGATAAACATATTATTATTTTCCTCATCTGGAAAGGGAGGTGTCATAAAATCAGAGTAAATGATTCTAAATATTAGAACAAATCCTATTTCTAATTATTAAACTAACTTCTTGATTTGGAGCAGAAACGACAAAACATAGAGTGAGGGTGAGAAAATTAAATTTTGGGCTGCTGTTAGTTGCAAGAAAAAACAGTGTGGGTGTACAGAGTATTTTGGACTAAAATAGAAACTAAGCACAAAAGAAACAGTGTGGGTTTTTATCTTTTTATTTATTTATTTATTATTATTATTATTTAGACAAAGAAATAACCAAAGAAAAAAATCATTTACTTTTTTTATTTTTTTTATTTTTTTGAAAAAACAAATTATTATTATTTATTCTATTATTTATTTAGCCGAACAAAATTGGGTGGGTGTTGACATAGCTCAGAGGTGTTTAGAAATGTATTAAACGTAAATGTAGTTGTAAATATATGCATGTACTAACAAGTAAAAATAAAAAAGGACAAATGAAACAAATAAAAGAATATGAATATGTAATGACTAATGACCATGTGGGAATAGATGGCCATAATCAGAAAAAGAATATAAGAGGGAGAATCAAAACAGGCAATCCACGTCTCAAATATTACATGTGGGCGTCAATCCACGTCTCAAGGATTATATATGGGCAGTACTTGCATACACAATAAGATTCAATGCCATATTGAAGGAGTCAATAAGAGAGAATGACATATATATATATATATATATATATATATATTACTTGCAAACTGAAGAATTCACAAAATCTTGCTTGAGGCTTCCTTGATAATATTCACCAAGTCTGGACCAAATCTTAATCTAGAGAAATTGCACTATGAGGGAAAGGCAAACAAATTATACACACCACATGCATTGAAGAAACAAATATAATAAGTCATCAAAAGCCAAACTATATATCCATGACCTAAAGACTTACTTGTTGACTTTCCTTCCGGTGATCCAGCGACACTAATTTCTAAGCCAAAATTCAAGATCACATGTATTTAGATATTTCTTTTACTTAATCAATTCACACTCAATTAGCACGAAAGCCCTATAGCATAATTCTATCTATAAAACGAGGGATGGGTATTCGGAAGATATTGAACCCTAGAATGCTTAATGCACTTGAGATTTAGTAAGGAACCAAACATGTAACATTTATAGTTTCATATCCAGATACTCTGCAAATCACTAATGCATAGGGTGTCCAATGATAGAGAAAAAACTAACCTTGCTTGGGTAATTGTTGCAGTATAAATTTTATCACTAAAAAACGTAAATATACAATCATTCATTAGTTCTTCGAGGATTGGAGAAGTGTGTCATCTAAAAAGTTAGATTGTTCACTCACTTTAACTTGCTAATTTTCAATAGCAATCAGATTCTCACAAAGAGAACTATTTCCTACAAAGTTTGAACCAAATTAGTAAAATAATGTCAATTTTAGCAAACTGAAAGCTATACAAAAGCAAAGTCAAGACTAAAAGCTAACTGGAAAAACCACAACTGTGCACATGTATGCTTTGTCTATATCACTTTATTTCAACAAATAGGTGGATTGAGTAAAATTAACCCAGACTACAAACAGAAAAAGGAAAACCAATAGAATCAAACGATAAAATCCAAACACAAACAAAATAACCCTAGATTATAGACACAAAAAGGGATAGTGACAAAATACAAAATCAAACCAATATTCAATAAAATTAACTCACAAAAACAAAAATCTAAGTTATATGTACCCAAGAAGAGCGTTAGGTAGAGTGATATACTTACTTAAGCACAACCATGATGAGAAGAGCACCAACGTCGACAAGAAGGAGACTATGTTGAAGAGCTGCCTCGAAGAAGGGACCCAACGATGATTAAGAGCGACCACGAAGAGCCAGAAGCGCGACTTTGAGCTCTTTCAATCAGTGACCACGACGAAAGCGAAAGACTAGGCGACATTGGCTTTACGTTTTCTACAATGCAGTTCGTAGGATGGAAATGAAAAGTGTTTCAGGGTTTTAGTTTGGTCGCAGAGTATAAGCTTTTGTATTTAGTTTTTAGGGTGTCTTAGTTTGTTTTTTAGTTTTGGCGCAGTATATACTTTTCAATAAGATGGAAAAATTATTTTTTGGCATTTTTCAGAGTCTATAAATTTTTAGTTAAAATTAAAATTTCTTAATTTATTTTAAGCAACGTTTTAATATATTAGGCAACATTTTAGATAAATGTGGTATAAATTATCTACATCTTGAAAATAATTACCTTTGATACTCATTAAACTACGCTGATAGAAGTGTTCTTTTTTCCATGTTTAGGCAACACTTTTCTACCTGTAGACAAATTTAATGTTTCTTAAAGTAAAAAATGTTGTAGTAAACCTTCAATAATGTTTTTCTCTGGAAAACTTCTATTCACGGCATGTGATTCTTTTTGGGAGTAAAAGAAGTTTGTGTTTTTGGTGTATTATTGTGTTGATGGACATGTATTGGGTGGTATGGGCACCATGGAAGTGTAAGGGAAGCTATATTTTTTTTCTGCTAGAATTATGATAGGGTTAAAGATATGTGGCATTCTTTCTATGAGTGAATATTCAAATTTGATGGTTTAAGTGATATCTTTTAAGAAGACAAACTTTTGCACTATTCTGCTTGAATTTTGTGAAATAAAGATTGAGGAATGATGCATGAGGGAAGTTGGAATTAAATTGTGAGGCATATAGTTGCATTTAAGCTAGAAATTAATTGGGTTAATTTTGATTTATTTTTGGTGAAAGGTGTATGAAGCGAATATGTTTTTCTAAGGAGTGTAATTGTTTTGGATTCTTTTTGGTGTAGTAAAAGTTCAATAATAATAAAAGTTCATGAGGCCGTGTTAAGGAATGGTTAAGCTTAGTGCTTGACTGCATTGGTGGTGTTGTATTGGTGAAATCGGTGCACGAAATGGAAGTTTGGAAGGTAAGGATTAGAATATTGTGAAATTGTGTGTATGTTGAATGAATTTTAATGTTCCATGATGTTTGTGTGCCTTAAGATGACCAAATAATGTAAATACATTATTTTTCGTATTTCTAGGTGTGTTTGCGCCTCATTGGACACTAAGCAATGGTTCTAGGCATTTTTATGAGAGGTCTAACGTTGAGTGTTGATTCTGGGTACTGAGCAACCTGCTTTACGAGATGTCTGGCGTTGAGTGCTGGCTTTTGGTGCTAGGCGTTACTTTTTTTCTAGTTTGCGCAGTTTTCTTTAAACTGAGTTTTCCAGTTCGTTAACTATTGGATTGGGCTGAAATTTTGACAATTGGTCCATAACATGTCGTTCCTTAGTTTGAATGGTGTGATCTTAGTTTGAAGGTATGTTGTTGGAGTTATATGTCACACATGATTTCTAGTTTTTTATGGTAGTATTGTGTTGGTATTTTGTTGTGAAAAATTGTGATAGGCTTAGTTTGTAGTCTATTGGATGTTGGGCATGATGAGGATTGTATGTTGTTAATGTGTTATGATACATGTGAGGATGATGCCTTGATGTGCCTGTGTGTTTATTGATCATGCAAGTGGATAATCATGTGATTGTTGATTAATGCCTGATCATGATGAGATAGTGTATACTTAGATATAAATGTTGTGAAAAGTATTTTTACAATTGTACCAAAGGTACACTTGGCTTGGGCTCTTGATAAGAGTAATGGGAAGTTGTACACATCGTCAAGGCTCGATATCAGTTGTGGGAAGTTGCAAACTTCACCAGGGCTCGATAAGATTAATGAGAAGTTGTAAACTTTGCAAGGGCTCAATAAGAGTAATGTAAAGCTGTATACTTCATCTGGGCTCTTGATATGAGTAATGAGAAGTTGTATACTTCATCGGGGCTTGCTATGAGAGTAATGGGAAGGGACATCTTTGGTAAATTGTGTATGAGATTTGGTTGGGTGGTTAATTATGAAAGTTGTATACTTCGTCAGGGCTCTTGATCTGAGTAATGGGAAGAGTTATACTTTGTCGGGGCTCGATGTGAGAGTAATGGGAAGTGACATCTTTGGTAAATTACGTGTGAGTTTTGGTTGAGTCGTTAATCATGTGATCATGTTTTTCGTTTAATATTACTTGGTGGTAATATGTTGTTGGGTACATGTTGTGATTTTTAGAACATGTGGTAGTTGATATCTCGAACGAGTGATGTTATATTATGATGATGTTAGGTGAGTTGTATATTGATATGCATTGTTATGTGGTATGTGACATGGTTAGATCACCATTGCATGTTTGTAGTTGTGATTTCCACCTACGATGATCATATAACTTAGGTTATACGGGTGTAGATGATGACGTAAATACAATTGAAGAAGCTTAGATGTGAGGAGCTCGTGGGAATGCTTTTGGGGACTTTCCTTTAAATTTTTGAAAATTTATTTTAAATAAATGTAATAGTTAGTTGTTGCAAGTTTTGAACTTGAAGGATTTTTATTAAGACTTATATTGATAGTTTAACTCAGTTGGTGGGTTGATCCACGTTTTGTTTTGAGGAATAAAGTTATTTCAGATTAATATTTCGACAGGTATTGTTTTGCATTAAAATTATTTGAAAAATTCCTATTTAATAGGATGGTATCATTGGTTGCGTTTTGAAGTTTGAAGGAAAAATTTACACGTGGTATCTCGAAAGGGATGATACAAGTACAAATCACTTAAAAACAAAAAAAAGGCAAATTGTTGTTTCTGATATAGCGACGAGTGTAAGACTCGGGAAAATTACATAATTAAATAAATATTTATTTGATATAAATGCAATTTGTCGCAACCTCCGAAAAAAATTGCGACGAGACGGTGAACATGAAAAAAACATCATTTTAAAATATAAATTTAATAAATGACAGTCGCCACCATAATTTTGGAAAACTATGGAAAACCTAAAAAAAAATGGTTTGCAAAATCGGATCAGGTTTGGGAGTTGGTTACGTGTGGAGAATGTATTAGCACCCCAAACGTCTGTCCTAAGACGGTTCCCTTTAATTAAGTGTGTGAAACCAATGTAGTTTTAAAATATTTATTTTTTTCAAAAGTGAAACAAAACATCCTAATATGAATGAAGAAAACATTTTTTAAATTTTATATTTGGACACGACAAGGTGTTTGACCTTACTCCTATGTATTCTCATTCAAAATGGGAAATCGGGGTTACATAGATCTTATTTAAAAACAAATTATTATAAACTTCAATTTGATTAATCTTATTTTTTTTAAAATTTTAATGTATAAGTATTATTTATTAAGTGAATTCGAGAAATATTATTAAGCAAGTCCAAGACTAGACATGATGATTAAAATTTATTTAAGAAAAATATTAAATTATCAAGTAAGTCTGAGACTAAACATAATAATAAAAATTTATTTAAGAACAATAATTAATTATCAAGCAAGTCCGAGACTGGACATGATAATCAAACTTTATTTAAATAAATAATTAATTATCAAACAAGTTTAAGACTATACATGATTATCAAACTCGATTTAAGAGAAAAATTTAATTACCAAGCAAATCCGAGACTATAGATGATAATTAAAGTTTATTTAAGAAAAACATTTAATTATCAAGCAAGTCCGAGATTAGACATGACAATTAAAATATATTTTAAAAAAAATGTTTAATAATCAAAATAGGTCTGAGACTAGACATGATAATCAAATTTTATTTAAGAAAAACATTTATTATCAAGTAAGTCCGAGACTAGACATGATAATCAAACTTGATTTAAGAAAATGAGAATTATAATTATCAAATAAGTCCCAGACTTAACATGATAATCAATAATACCTAATATTAAAAATAATTATTTAAAAGAAAAAAAAAGAGTAAGAGGAAAATGAGAAAAATGAGAAGAGGAAAAGAGATGAAGAAGAAAAGGCAAAAGAGGAGATATTAAGAAAAGCCAAAGAAGAGAATGAGAGAAAAAAATTTGAAGAAAGAGAGAAACTAAGACAAGAGCAAGAGTTTGAAAGTCAATCCAAGGTGGTAAAGTTTAAGAGAAATTTAAAAGCAAAATGGGAAATTATGATTAGGGAAGTAGTCTTCCATCCTTCTACACTCCCTTCCATGAAAACCCAATTTCCAAAGGGAGTAATCCCATCTTTAATCTCTTCTTCCTTTTCCATTCCATCTTTTGTCTTGTTTCCCTCTCAACCATTTTGTTATCCATCTCATTCCATTATTTTACACTCCTCAACATATTTTGCTAATACACACTTTAACTTTAAAATTATTTTCAAAAATCAATTAATGTCAAAGTGTAAGACACTCTTTTTGTGAAGTGGTCCGAATATCACAAGTTTTCAAATTTAAAAGCTCATCTTCACACATTTTCTATCAATATCTACTACATGGTCTTTCTGATTTTATTAAAATTATGTTTGAACTATTTCAAATATATTTTTGATCCTGGTGGAACCAAACTTCAATTGTTGTGGGCCTTGAAGAACCCTTTTGATATGAGGACAAATCTTCTTCAAAAGGGAGGGGATGATAAATCCACACCAAGGCCCAATCCATGACCCACATGCATCTGAAGCCCAAAGCCCACCAAGAGGCCCAATAATAAGAGGATGCATGATTGCAGAATTAGAATAGATTTTATTTTAGGCCACATTTTAGAATAAATGCTAAAGCACTTTGTTGTTTAGCCTTTAAATTGGGTCGAGATTAGCTTGGAGGCAAAGAGTGGAGATCACTTTTCATGGTGGTGCTAAAATTTGGAGCGCATTTTTTAGCTTGGAGGTTTGCTTGGTGCGCATGCTTTCCTTGGAACAAGGCAAAGAGAGTGTGAGTGTCCACATGTCTCTTGATCCCACTATCCTTTGCATCTCACGACCACAAATCCAGCTTCTCCTCTAAGATACATTTTCATTACATTTTATGTTGCATCTTCATTTCATTTGGCCAACCATGATTCCTATAAATGGGGTCATTCTACTCTTGTATTTGGTTACTTTTGAATGGTAATAGCCTTGTTGTTGATGGCACTCCACCCCTATTACCTCAAGAGTCACTTGCTAGACTAGTTTCTACTCTAAATTCCTCTAGCCCCCTTCCCTAGAATGGACCTCTATTCTAGGCTTCATCTCCATTCCATCTTCATTACTTCAAGGGCCTTCAAAGCTTGACTCCACTCATCCATTCTAACTCCATTTTCTCTGCAACCATGGACCTTGTCCTCTCCATTTTCATGTTTGAAGGTTCATCAAGTGGTATCTAGAGCCATACAAACCTTGGTGCATCCATACTTTTAGTTTAGGTAAGGTTCTTGGTCCATACTTGTGTTTGTCTTCAGTTTCCGTGTTGTTCTCTTCTTCTCCATTGTCTTGTTCAAATTTTTCTTGTTTCTATAGATCGTCATTGAGGCTACATGAATCTTGTTGATTCAAATTGTAGTACTCCTTACTTCAATGGTGTAAATGTGTTTTTAGGATTCCATTTTCTTGTTTCCAACATTTATTCTTTGATTCCTTGTTGTTTTTCTTCATTTTAATTAGTGCATCTTTTATTTTTCAGTTCCTTATGTTGTGTTTTGTCTTAATTCATGTCTAAGCACTGTAATTCGTCTTCATTTTCTTTCATATTGTTGAATTCTGCACTTGCTTGATGAGAACCACGTCCTACATCACACAAAAAGAGCTATGAACTTCAAGGGATGCTTCTAGATGTATAAGGCAATGGTCTCAATATTTTTCTTCCATTTCACCGATTGGATTGTGTTTTTGAGTGTTTAAGATGTGCTTCTATGATTCATACTTGATTTTAGATCATAAAAACAAGTTCATTCATCTTGAATTTTCAAAGAACATCTTGCGATTTCCATGAGCAATTATGCTTCAATCTGTTTTTCAGTTTTCATTGCACACACACCTACTGTTTGAGATTTATCATGACTCACTGCATGGTCCAAATTTTATTATGGATTTTGGCTCATTTAGATAACATCAAGATGAAAAATACAAAAAAAAAATCATTCAAAAATGTTGAGTACAAAAAAATGAAATATCCGAGAAGTTGAGGCAAATTTTCATGTTTTCTGACGTAGTGGTCTCGAGAATTCTCTGTTTTAGTGTTGTTTGGTGTGTTTTGTGCTGCTTTTAAGTGCTCTTTGTTTTTCTAATTGATTCCTTGATTGTGTACTCTATATTGCTTTGAGTTTGCCTTCATTAGAAGTGAAATTTATTTCCTCAATTTGGCACAAAATTGCAATGAGTATAGTGATTGTTTCTGAGCACTTTTTCTTCTCTGTTTTCAATTTTCTTCTTCTATTCTAGTGTTATTCTAGGTTCCTTTTGTTTGTGCTAGCCTTTATTTCTTGCCTTAATTTTTTGCTTTTCATTTCTTGGCTCTCTTTCTAGTCATGTTTCATTTTAATTCCACATGCTTTAGCTTCTTTAATTAGCTTTTCTTATTTTATTTCCTTGCTTCTTTCAAGCTTGTTAGCCTTGTGTTCATTTTGATATTGTGTAGATTAAGCTCTATGAATGATTTTCATTCTAGTGGTAGCATTTTAAGAGGTGAACTTTAAGGTAGACTTTAGTTTGCTTGATTCTTTAGTGATTCCTCCCTTTTACTTCCAAAATTATGTGAGCTTTGAGCCATATTTCATTGTGAGTATGAGTGCTAACATCTTGGATTGGTATAGTTTTTCTTTGCTATTTTTTTTGGAGCAGGTTTGGTGGTTGTTTTTCCTTAAAACCGAGACTATTTGTTGTTGTTTTTACACCTCAATTTGGTGGCCTAAGGTGCTTTACAAGTGCCTTACTTGGTGGTAATCTTTGTTCAATCAAAAGGAGGCTACAAGCCAAGCTATTAGCTCTCGAGTTTGTGCAAATTGGCAGCACATTGGTAGCACATTTTGGATTTGTATTGCTTGTTGTTTTAGTTTCAATTCCTTCTTCTTTTGGACATCTTATTTGGTACCATTTTGAAGCTTCCTTGTTTGAGAAATTGCATCTTTTGAGCATCAAATTTGAGACATTAAGTGGTTTTGAGGTTGCTTCATTTTGAGTACCAAATTAGAGCACCAAAAATTACTTTAAAGTTCTCAATTGTAACTTGTGGCATACTTAGGTGTCTTGGGGAGCCAAAGGTGTTCAATCCCATATGCTAAGTAGAGCCTTTTTCATACCAATAGTGCAACGTTTTAGTGGTAAGAGTGTTGAAAGTTCTAAGTTCTTTCTCCCCTTGTCTTAGGCCGCATAGTTATATTCATCTTTTCACATTGCATAGTGGCTTGATTTGTGAGACCAAAGTCTCTAAAATTTTGCCAATTTAGGGGTTTGTTTTTAGTGTTAATCTTTTTCCTTTCTTTGAGTCTTGTTTGCATGTTTTGTACTTAGTGCCTCAAGTGATTCTATTTACTTAGCACTTAGACAATTGTGTAATCCGTGAAACCTTTTGCAAGTGTATCTTGGCAAGGACTGACCTTGGTATTTAAGTAGTCTTAAAGATTCACCTCGCCTAACCTGGAGGTCCACTTGTGATTGATTTCCTCTTCCACACTTTTATCCAAGTTCTTAAGTTCATTCAATCACCATGAGTACATATTCTACATATATAGTCCTAGGTTGCATAGGCATAATAGTAATGAGTTGCATCATATCATTCATAGTGACATTCCATTCTTTGGGGAGGATATATGACCAATATCATTCAGAGATTGGATGTGGGATACAGAGAAGTTGGTGCAACCTTTGTTTTATAAATATAGTCAATCTGACATTCTTAGGCATGTTATTTCTAGATTTGTAGGACGTGCACGTGAGTGGTGGCATCAAAGGAAATCTAAAGTGGAGAATGGAAGAGAATCCGACATTAATACTTTTTATGAGTTGAAAGCATGCATGTGGAAAAAATTTATTCCCTCTTCATTTAGGATAACTTAAGAACAAAAGTCTAGGATAAAAAACTTCATTAACATAGGTGACGCATTCATCCAAAATCTTGCCAAGTTTTTTCGTCAAGAAAAAAATTTTAAAAACGCCTAGACTAGCTCTTGAGTAAGGAAAGAGAGATAGCACAACATAAGAGAGAGAAAGAAAAGCTTGAAAAGCTTAGAGCTTTTAAAAGGAAAAAGAAAAGAGAGCAAGAGGAAAATGAGAAAAATGAGAAGACGAAAAAAGATGAAGAAGAAAAGGCAAAAAATGAGATATTAAGAAAAGCCAAAGAAGAGAATGAGAGAAAAGAATTTGAAGAAAGAGAAACTAAGGCAAGAGCAAGAGTTTGAAAGTCAATCCAAGGTGGTAGAGTTTAAGAGAAATTTAAAAGCAAAAAGGGAAATCATGATTAGGGAAGTAGTCTTCCATCCTTCTACACTCCCTTCCATGAAGACCCAATTTCCAAAGGGAGTAATCCCATCTTTAATCTCTTCTTCACACATTTTCTATCAATATCTACTGCATGGTCTTTCTGATTTTATTGAAATTATGTTTGATGACTATTTCAAATATATTTTTGATCTTGGTGGAACCAAACTTCAATTGTTGTGGGCCTTGAAAAACCCTTTTTATCTGAGGACAGATGCTCTTCAATAGGGAAGGGATGATAAATCCACACCAAGGCCCAATCCATGACCCACATGCATCTCAAGTCCAAAGCCCACCAAGAGGCCCAATAACAAAAGGATGCATGATTAAACCATTAGAATAGATTTTATTTTGGGCCACATGTTAGGCCATGTTTTGTAGAATAAATGCTAAAGTACTTTGTTGTTTCGCCTTTAAATTGGGTCGAGATTAGCTTGGAGGCAAAGAGTGGAGATCACTTTTCATGTTGGTGCTAAAATTTGGAGTGCATTTTTGAGCTTGGAGCTTTGCTTGGTGCGCTTGCTTTCCTCGGAACAAGGCAAGTAGAGTGTGAGTGTCCACATGGCTCTTGATCCCACTCTGCTTTGCATCTCACGCCCACAAATAAAGCTTCTCCTCCAAGCTACATTTTCATTACATTTTATGTTGCATCTTCATTTCATATAGGGAGCCATGATTCCTATAAATTGGGTCATTCTACTCCTTTATTTGGTTACTTTTGAATGGTAATAGCCTTGTTGTTGAGAGCACTTCACTCCTATTACCGCAAAAGACACTTGCTAGACTAGTTTCTACTCTAAACTCCTCTAGCCCCCTTCCCTAGAATTGACCTCTATTGTAGGCTTCATCTCCATTCCATCTTCATTGCTTCAAGGGCCTTCAAAACTTGACTTCACTATTTCATTTCAGCTCCATTTACGCTGCAACCATGGACCTTCTCCTCTCCATTTTCGTGTTTGAAGGTTCATCACAATGATTCAATGACAGCGACAGTTTCTGGTTCGTTCGGATGGCTCTCCCGCGAGGTTGTGCGTTATGGTAGATAAGGAGACTCGAAGGTAGAATAAAATTGGGAAAGAGGATTGTCCCTTCGTTGGGGTTTCCTTCTCGTGAGGATTTCAGAGAGTTGGTGATGATGGAGAGTGTTTTTGTGTTGGTTTTAGAGAATATGGAGGAATCGTGTGGTGAAGAGGAAGAAGGAGACCCATGAAGCGTGGATTGGTATGGGTTATGCCGTGAGAGAGTTTTGAGTATATTTGGGTTTATATGCGTTCTGTTTTTTTTTTTTGAATGATGAAGCGTCAGGTGTTAGGGAATTAGTTAGGTGTTGTGCGTAGTGTTAGTTAGTTAGTGGTTAGTTAGATTAGTTAGTGTACGTGGGTGAGCGTAGAGTTAGTGAGTGAATGTGGTGCTGGCTTGTGAGGTAATGTGTGAAGAGAGTGCAGTATGTGCAGTGAGGTTGTGAGTTGCTATATAAGAACAAGAGTGTGTGAGAGGTGCATGCATGGGTTAATGTGGTTGTGAAGAGAGTGTAGTGTGTGCAGAGGGTAGGGATGGCAACGGGGCGGGGCGGGGACAGGTTTCACTATCCCATACCCATTCCCGTAAAAAAAATTCATCCCCATACCCATACCCAAACCCAACAGGTATCAAAGTTTTATCCCATCCCCATCCCCACCGGGTAACAGATATAATCTCGTACCCATACCCGTACCCGTTTCCATACTAACTTCAATATATATTTTATTTAATTTTTATAAAATAATAAAAAATTACGGTAAAGGAAACATAATATTATCAAATATTCAATATTAGAAGGATGGTTGTTTCTTTGATATCAAATACTTTGAAATAAATTATAATTGTTTACATTTTAGATTGGAATACCAAATAAAATTTCATGAGAACTAAAACATTTATTAAATTTGCAAACTGCAAACATTAATGAAACCTAGTTGATAAAATTTAAAAATATTTTTTAAAAAATTTAAAGGAAAACAAATATTCAAATCAAAGTATATTTTAAATGTTTGTTTACTTCAATTTTTTAAATTCTAATTAATCTCTTTTTTATACACTAATAAAAATGATAATATATCACTTAATCAAAATGACGCAAATAACAAATAATAAACATAATAAAACAAATTTAACATGATTATTGTATCTTTTGAACTCCAATATATGTTGGATAGTGATAAAAAAATATTCATGGCAATTACATTAAATTTTGATATTGTAGTAAATAAAAGTTATTTATACAATTATAGTGAAAAATTACAGTATGATTGATATAATGAGTTAAAAAATAAAAATAATTAGATAAAATATACTGAAATAGT
>Ga0209589_1003553_pt1 | contig 27209 bp, 18 predicted proteins | sample CowpeawhiteBW_FD_187525 | JGI IMG/M metagenome (GOLD analysis project Ga0209589, IMG submission 187525) | Root nodule microbial communities of legume samples collected from California USA - Cow pea white BW (SPAdes) (version 2) | ecosystem: Host-associated > Plants > Roots > Nodule | place: USA...
ATTACAATTTGTGAAAAACTAAAAAGACAATGAAAAGGAAAATAAAAATTATGTCAATAAATATTTGGTTTAATTACTCTTTTGATTCATGCTTTCCTTTAAAAATGTTAAGTTGGTCCTCTAATGTATTTTTAATCTCAATTTGGTTCCGATTTTTGAAAAACTGATGTAATTCGGTCTTTTACAATATATTTCGTTAAATTCCTCGAAACAAATCAATGATCTTTTCATTAAAATTGAGATTCTTAATATGAATAATTTACTTTATTGATGTAATTAACATAATCCTAGTGTCAATTTTTAAATAAAAATAGGAACCAAAAGAAAAATTAAACTTGAATATTTTTATTTTTTATTATATTTAATTTTATGTTTTATTATGTATTTATATTAAATGTTATGTTTAAATAAAAGAAATAAAAATAAAATTTTAATTTTTAATAATTTCTAATATGCATTATCTACAATTTAAAGAAAAATTATATATATATATATATATATATATATATATATATATATATATATATATATATATATATATATATAACTAAAAAATGAAAATTTTGGGGACAGGCCCCTCCCTGCTCCATGTAGATCCGCCGTTGCATAGGACTAAAACATTATTTTCAAATTTGGAATAATAGAAAAATCATTTTAAATTTGAAGAAAAATAACTTTTGAGAAACTAAAGAGACATTTTAACAAACATTTTAAAAAAATGAATTTTCATCAATTATAATTTTCTTAAAATTTTCTACGGATAGACATCAGTTAAGTGTGGTTTACGAGCATTTATTATATATTTTTAGAAGTTTTTTAGACAAATGCTGAGAATGTTAATTTGCTAGTGCTATGATTTTATATTTACATGTTTTATACTATGATTAAAAAAATTAAGCGCTTCGAATTAGGACAGAAAATTTAAAATAATAAAAACCTACAAAACCTATTTCAAAAAGATAGCAGAATTTTAATTTATGGGGTGTATATAATACAGCTGGATTATCATACTATTATTTTTATTTCTAACTATTAAAAGATGAAAAAGAAGAAGACAATTCTTATTATTTTTAGGATAAATAGACAGACTTGTTGGTTTCTACACCGTGACAGTTTTTTTCTCAAATAGTCATGTACTTTCAAATTTCTCAATTTGATTCGAATTTGATTTAAAATGAATGAAAATGGTTCTTTATATTATATTGACATTAACAAGACAAAAAAGTGTATTAGTATATTAGCCAAAAGTGGCAGCTTCTCTGTCAACAGATAATTCCAACTTCATGAGAAAATCGCGTTAATTCATTTTTAAACAAAATTAAAATTAAATTAAAAATTTTTAAAATCGTGGAAGTAAATTGAAAATACTATAATATTGAGACAAAAGCCTATTTAACCTATTTGTAAATACCATTGTTGTGATCTTTGTTGGAAATAAGTTGCGTCAATTGCGTGTGAGCAAATCTGTGGTCCCGCCATTTTGTTCTCATCATTGATCAACGCGTTATGTTTCCCCACAACACACTTGATCTGTGCCAACTATTACTCCTCGGATCTAAACTGTCATAAAAGGAAAATACTAAGTATTAAAAACTTTATATGGTAATGATTGCTTAATTACTTCACTTCATAAATTTTACATAACATTTTCAATTAATAAACATTTAACAATACAAACAGTATTAAAAATTAGAAAAAGAAAAGTAAAACCCATGATTCAATGAACTCTGAATTTTGAGAAAGTGTTGGTAACAATTGTGATAGTAATGTAAACAGGAAGGAGTAGCTTCCACGACGAGCCAATTGAATTGACCACGCCAAGTCAATTCCACACACAACCTACTGGTCAAGCATCTCCAAGTCCCATTTTGATTTTTTTTTTAATCTTTTGACACGTTCAATTCTAAAATTAAAAGCCAAAAGCCACCTTTTTTTTTCTTTTTGCTTTTCTTTTAGGTCTATTATTAAGATAATATTAAGATTAAGATTAATATCTGGTCTTGTAACAACTTCAGTAAACAAAGACAACTGTATGAAAACTCCACACTCTGGATTCTCTATCTCAGTTTTCTTTGCAGAAAAGAAAAACAATAGCTCTGTTCTTTGTTCTTTATTCTGAAAGATACATTTTTTTCTCCTCATACCCACTAAGGGTAGAAAAAAAAAATTCATTTCTCAATCTCCAGCATAATTGTAACTCATAATCAGGTAAAAGACTCTTTCTTTTTCCATTTTCTGGTTAGCTTTCATTGATGGGGTGTCTATAACTTTTCCCTCCATGATTTTGATTCCATGAATTGAACAAAATCTGCAGAATGAAGGTTGAAATTGAAGGCAGCCAGAGTGACTCTGCAGAATCTCAGGGAGTGTCTGGAACAGATGAATCTGTTTCCAGCCAACCAGAAAATAGAAGACTTGAATCCAAGAAGAAACTAAAGAAAGTGAGGTCAATAAGGCTTGTAAGATTGCCAAGCAAGAGATCATCTGCTAGAGGGAGACCCCAATATGATCATCATCTCTCCATTCTCTCATCAGTTAGCACAGAAAATTTAGAGGGGGTAACACCACCTGATATGGCAGATGCATCACCCCATTACATGAAGGGTACCAGCAGTTCTCACGCAAAGGATAGTGTTCAGGTAATCTACTGATTTTCAAGATTCTGAATTTGTAAAAGTGACTTGAAATTTTGAATGGTTTCAATTGTTGGGAGAATAGTAAGAATAAGAATAATACAATGCTGCTTTTGGGCAGAATACACAAAGACTATTGTTCACAAAGAAGACTTTGGGAAGAATGTCTACTTTGAAACTGAAGAGGAGTCTCACCAGAAAGGTAAATGGAAGGACTGAACCAAAGAGAAAACGGAAGTCTTCTAGATCAATCATGCTTGTAACTGTCAAGGGCCAAAAGTCATCTGAATCTATTGCAAGTGATGCTGATAACAAAACCCAGAGAGTCATTACCAGAAGATTAAGCTTGAAGCCTGTGAGGATCTTAGCAAAGATTCCCACTTTCAAATCAAAGAATTCTTCCATGGAGAGTGGCCAATCCCCAGACACAAGCTTGCTTAGAGCCACTTGCTCTTCTGCTCTGAAGGATTCCCATTTTCCTCACCACATTGGCATCCCTCAAGAGGAAAGTGACTCTCAAGGAGTATCAGCTGTTGCCAAGGTTTGTCCATATTCTTATTGCTCACTTCATGGTCACCGCCATGGGAATCTGCCTCCACTGAAGCGCTTTGTGTCAATGAGGAGGCGCACGTTGAAGAACCAGAAGCCAACCAAAATGGATCATCAACCTGTTACTAGATCAGATCAGTTTGGTAATGCAAAGAAAGCTACTCGTAAAACTCAAACTGTCCACTGTGAAGGTGGCAAATCTCATTTTCAGAACAAGAAAAAGCTGGTAAGGGATTCATGTATTAGGCCTCATGACACTCCAGAATCCACAGTTACTGAAAGTGTGAAATCAGTATCGACAGATGGTATTCAGTTTTCTGCTCCTGATATTGAGATGTTGGAGGGAGAAGTAACCAACACAGGAAAAAACATGGAGCCAGACCATGAAGTAGTTGAGGTGAGTTCTGTACCGAAAGAGTCTACACATGCTAGCACTACTGATATGGCATGTGGATTGCAAGAAAGAGATAAAAAGCATATCAACATGTGGCACTTGGTGTACAAGCATGCTGTATTAAGTAACACAGGGAAATCTGAAAACAAGCAGCCCTTTGATGGAAGGGACAAGGAAGGAAGAGATCAAGAATTCCTTGCAACTAATGAAGTAAACAACTCTAATTGTCGCGATGATTGTGATACAGACCATGATATGGATGATGAGAATAAGAATGTAATTGAGCTGGTGCAGAAAGCGTTTGATGAAATTCTTCTCCCAGAACCTGAAGAACTCTTTTCTGATGATAATTCCAAATCTGAAGGCGGTGATTCAGACGAGGTACTCTTAGAAAAAAGGGAAGGCCAGACAGAATGGAAAACCTCAGAATCCACAGAATCTCCAATAGCACAGAGGATGGAGACCAAATCTGATCAAAGAGCACCGAAAAGCTGGAGCAATCTGAAAAAGTTAATCCTCTGGAAAAGGTTTGTAAAGGCATTGGAGAAGGTAAGAAATATCCACCCTCAAAGACCAAGACGTTTTCCTTCTGATTCGAACTTTGAAATGGAAAAAGTTTTTCTCAAGCACCAAACAGCCGAAGAGAAAAAGCATGCTGAGGAATGGATGCTTGACTATGCACTTCAAAAGGTTATTTCTAAACTTGCACCTGCTCAAAGACGAAGAGTGACACTTTTAGTGGAAGCTTTTGAAACAGTTCAGCCATTTCAAGATGTTGAAAATAGTACACGGCTTTCTGCAACAACGGAGCATCAATCAAATCTAATTCAATCCCTTGAGAATTCCTCAAATCAAAGCAAGGAAGAAGCATCACTTTCTCATAACAGTACCATGGAACTGGCTGTTAGTACTGGTGATGATCCAATGATAGAAATGCACAGTCCTACTATGCTTAAAGAAAGATGTGTTGACTATCCTGAGACTGAGACAGTCAATAATATGCCTGTATTTAGAGATATTGAAGAAGACTTGAATGGAAAGCAATGTTTAGCCAGAAGTTATGATAATGAGAAGTTATCAAGTGACAATGCTAATATTTTTGTTGGAGAGATCAAAGATACCAGATCAAGTTCCTTATATAAGCCAACTGAATTTACAAGCAGCCATGTGGAGGATTCAACCAATGCAGTAGTCAATGATGGTTCAGAAGACTTGCTATCCAGTTTGAATACAGAAAATCAACATATCAAATCTGAATCATCTGGAAGAGATGTCGAAACCAAGAATCTGATTGGTGATAATGAGGAAAAGATTTCCATGCCTAAAAATTTATTAGTAGAAGGTCTAGTTAGATCACTCAGATCTAACTTGATTGGTTCAGGAGCACCTGCGAAGCTATCAGATGAATCATCAGCTGATGAAAAAGTTAAGTTGGAAACTGAGACTGTTGAAGAGTTCCCTACAAAGGAACAATCTAAAGCTCCTACGAGTGCTTCTGTAGAACCTGAGACCCCTGTGGAGAAACAGAACAACACAGGATTGTGGTACTTGGTTTATAAACACATGGTATCAAATATGGCTGAAAGCAATTCCAAGTCAGTGATTGATGGTGAAGATGAGCAAGAGTCAGCGTTTGATGAAAGCAGAACACGAGGATCTTCCATATCTTACGAAGGCATACCTGTGAGTGATCAAGAGAAGCAATTCAAGGACCATGCTGTAGCTGATCCAGAAGTTGCACTCCAACAGATTGAAGCCATCAAGATGGTAGAAGAAGCAATTGATTCAATTCTTCCAGATGATCAGGATGACTTAGCAGACAAGGAGTCACTCACTGGCAACACAATATCAGACAACTCCAAACAATCTGACAGAACTGAAGGAGTGTACAGCGAAGGCCTGAACCAAAAAGAAGAAAAGATGGAATCTGGTAATGAAATACTCCAGGAACAGCAAAAAGAATCAGCACCAAAGGAACAAGGCAAAACAAACCAGCCATTGTCTAGAAGCTGGAGCAATCTTAAAAAAGTGATTCTTCTCAGGAGATTCATCAAGTCATTGGAAAAAGTAAGGAAATTCAATCCAAGAGGCCCCAGATATCTACCTCTAGAGCCTGATTCAGAAGCTGAAAAAGTTAACTTAAGGCATCAAGACATGGAAGAAAGAAAAGGAACTGAAGAATGGATGCTTGATTATGCACTTCGACAGGTTGTTTCCAAATTAACCCCCGCTAGGAAAAGAAAAGTGGAGCTGCTGGTGGAAGCTTTTGAAACAGTCATTCCAACCATAAGAAAATGAAATTGGGCAAACTGGCAAAGAGTGGAATAGCTTTCTATGAAAAATAAATTCAAGCTGGAAGGTAAAAATTACCCTCAATTATAATTTCCCGTTTTTTTCTGTTTGAGTTTCCCCTTAAAGTGATATGCAATTGTCAACATAAAACTTGTCAAACTGTGTGAAAACTGAATATTAGAAAATGTTGAAGGAAATATGTATATCCAATAAGAAATATGCAACAGCCACTTCACAGTTGTCATGTGATAAATTTTCTTTGAGGCAAATGAATTCTGTATAAGTCATTTACAAGAAGATTCACGCATTTCAAGCAATAGTCTCAAGTCTCAAGTTGTCATATGATAAATCTGATTCTCTGTTTCCTCTAAATGTGCAGGTAAACAAGGAGATATGGATGATCCTAATCCTTTGGGATGTGAAGAGTTTTTTGTTTGTGAAAACTGTGTCAGACCTGGTATATTTCGATAGTCTCTTAGGTAAAAAACTTAGAGAGTGTAGAATGTTTATTCAGCATCGACAAAAATTAAATACAGTACATATTTCCCCCTTGTTATATTTTTCTTGGTGTTCTGTTTTGTATGAAAGACTTGCATTACAAATACCATAGACCACTTACATGTCATGATGTATATCGTGAACACCTCAGAATGGCCAAAGCTGTATTGGATATTTATACTCTTCTTTTCTGATAGTAAAGATTTCTTATCCTTTTTTCAAACATTCAAAAGTTAGCACAAAAATATTCATGAACAATGACAATGGCAGGTAGCATTTCCTTGAGAAAGAAAAACCGATAAAAACACAATGTGCCCAATTTCATAACACAAAATTTGAAAACGAACCTTGTTTGAGTGCTCATGTCATGAAACTGAATAATGGACCATTAGTTGCACATGAAGGTAATAATTTAAAATGAATAAAAGATGATGTTTCTTACAAACTAGCAAAAGCATTGAGTTCATAAAAGGGTAGTAACCAAATTGAGCTCAACAACAATGCTCACGGTTTGTTCTCAACTTCGCAGTTTTGGTCCTGACTCTACCTTCTACAGGTGAATATGGGTTGGATTGTGACAAATTCATTACCCAATCCCATAAAAACGGAATCAGTTTTTTGCATCTTTTGCTTTTGTTGGATTCAATACAAGTCAATTATCTTTGATTCAACTGGATTGAGTAGGGCTGAAAGAAAAATATAGATTGAATAGGATCACAAGTTTTGGAAAAGAAAATTGATTGAATTTATAATTTCTAAACTTTTTTTAATAAATTTTTAAATTTCTTAAAAATATATTATACATTTATTGTAAATAAAATTACACAAAAATTTATGCTAGAAGTTAACTATCAAACCAAAAAATAATAATAAATAATAAATAACTATATCATCAAGTAATAAACATTTATTATAATAATTTTCAATACGTTGAATTAAATTTCAAATTTAATATATATATATATATATATATATATATATATATATATATATATATATAATTAGTTATTCAATTTATAAGAGATTGGGTCATTTTAGATTGAGTTGAATAATTTCAAAAAGAATCCAACTCATATATTTGAATTGGATCGGGTAAGAACCATTGAGTTATTCGACCCAATAAACATCTGTAGAACCTTCAAACTTTAAATTTATTCTTCTTTTGCCACAAAATCTTTTTCTTTTTTCATTTTTTGGTAAAATCTTATGTACACAACTTTCCAGAATTTATGGGCTTCTACTTCTTGAACATCTATAATTTCTCCTTACATTACACTCCCAAACCTTTCAAAATGATTATTTTACAAGGTCTCTTTTATTTTTGCGAAAATGATATTCGAACGTAAATTTCGAACTCATTTTTTTGACATGGGTGACGTGGCACCCTTTTTTTCTTTTATTTTTATTTTTTTTAAATGAAACTGAACCAATGGTCACGTACGTGAAAGTTTTTGCTGTAAATTCTTTTTGGCAAAACTAAATCAGACATGGAGAGAGAAAGTAAGATCTAATGGAAAACTTGGTAGTGTTGGTGAGACAGGGAGAGAAAAAGGCGATTGGAAGGCCTTGCAGAGTGGAGTTAGCGTGAGATAGAAAGTCGGAATAGAGGCGGAGAAAGTGTTGTTTGTGCGACAGCGGCAGAGGAAGGCGTCGCAGACAGAGAGATAGGAACGTGGGTAAAGTCCAGTTGTTGGAGAAACAGGGAAAGAGAGGGATCAAAAGCCATAGAAGAAGACTTTTGTGGTTGCTAGAGAACAGTTGTCTGACCAGAACTCATCGACGGCGTAGTTTTCAGAGTTAGTGCTTTTTTCAAAAGACGACCACTAGGGCTTCCAAAAATCCAACACTTCCGGCACACAACAACGACCACGGTGGGTAGAAACCTTTTTCTGGCCTTATTGTATTTGTTAATCGTTGATTTTTTTAATAACCTCTTATATGGCATAAACTGTCCGATTTGAATTCGGTTTTACTTATCTGTAGGGTTTCCCAATCATGGAATCATGTATTGAGAGTTTGGTTCAGTAAAGTCAAATTTCCATTTGGGTGCATTGCTGATTTTGTTTTTATCAGTGTACAAAACAAGGCAGTTTAGGTGTTGAATTAATTGATTGAGGTGTTGAAATAATTGTTCATTTAATGTATCTAATTTTTGTGAAATTCGTAAAATTATGATTTTTTACAGAGATGTATTTTCGTCATTGTTGTAAAGCGAAGTGCATTGGTGCTTTGAACGAAAAGTTAACTGTGCCACAAAAGGAGTACATTGCAAGCACCCCGTTTTGGTGGTTTCCCATGTTAAAGCAATCATTGAAGATAAGTAGAAATGTTTTATCTCAGTTATGTATTAAATGGGTTGAAAGAAGGGGTGGTTTTGATGTTGGTGGTGAAGTGGTGGACTTTAGTTTATTAGGCGTTTGTTTAGGGTTAGGATTAAGGGTGGTCGGAGAAAAAATTGATTTAAATGAGGAAGTTGTGGAGAGTGAGACGTGGAATACTTTTGGGCGTCAAAGAGTTGATGTTAAGTTGATATATGATTTTTTGATGAAATTTGATGATGATGTTGGTGATGTTGAATTATTTTGCAAGCTATATGTTGTGTTAGGAATATCAGAGTTCTTGCTTGCAAGTAAAAAGGGTTGTGTTTTCCCCGTTATTTTTAAAATTGTTGATGACATGGAAAATATTGGAAAATATAATTGGGGTACATTAGTGTATGAGTATTTGGTGTTTAGCTTGTGTAGTGCTTCATTGGCATTACAGAACGAACCAAGTCGATTTGAGTTTTATGTGGTTGGATGTGCCTATTTGCTTGAGGTAAATTGATTTATGTTTTCTAATGTTGTTTACATATGGTTTTTATTTTCCATAAATTGATTTTATTAATGATTTATGTTTTCAGTTATGGTCATTTGATCATTTGGTTGTTTGCCAATCAACGTTCAAGTGTAAGATGAACAAGCACGATTGTTATATTGGATGAATGTGAGCGTGGGTGACAAGGTCATGAAGACTGCATTTGATTACGACATGGTGTGGACGTGTTTAACTATATTAGTTATGTTTGAAATCTGTAAGTTTTTATTGAACGCAGACATGTGTTTTCTTGTATAGGCTATTGTTGATGTGGCAGTGTCAAAGGAAGAACTTGATCATGCTATTATAAGAGAAACATTTGAACATTTTGGCACTGAATACAAAACCCAAGATTTGAAGGACAAGGAAGAGGTAGAGCGTTTGCTAGAAGATCATGAAGCAGAGATAGTTGATTTGGAACAATCTATGTCCGCATTGGATGAGTTGGTTGCAAATTGGAAGGGTCAACAGCCGAAGGATGAGGTCCGAGATGAAGTTGGTGATGATGTTTTCAATGATCCACGTGCTGGTGTAATGAGTGATGAAAAAGATGATGGTGCACAACAAAGCAATATGTATGACCGTATGAAGGCCCGACCTGGGATGCGGTTCAAGAGTGTTGCCATAAAAACACCATATTTTGTTTATGGAAAGAAGAAGTTGAAATCACTACAAATTGGTTGATTTTGTTAATTTGAAAACACCATTGCAATTTTATTTTGAGTTATTTATGAATGTTTGTTATGGATTGATTTTACAGGACAAAGTCTGTCCATGATTCTGTTATGTGTTTTTGTTTTGAAAATGTATGTTGCAGGTTTTTAGATGTTTCGCATTTACTTTGCACAGCAGTAATATATTTTTGTTTGTTGTGGGTGGTAGAACCAAATTATTTAACACAACACGCCACTTAATTTTCCTTCACTCCCCATTTTGCTGTGAGATAAAAAATATGTAATAGAAGTCCTCACTGAATCTACTGGGGAATTATATTTTGGAGGCCAGGAATTATCAACCATATGAAGTTGACTTTGAGATGTTTGTGGTTGGCATGTATTTGTCCTTGCTTACGCAGGATGGGGCTGTGAACCACAATGTTGAACGTAAGTCCCCAGAAAATTGTTTTGTAGTCCCCGGTTTTGACCCATTTATAAAATTTTGTAATTTCAATTGCATGAAGTTGAGTTTGAGCAGTTTGTGGTTGGCACGTATTTGTCATTGCATAAGCAGATTGGGGCTGTTGACCTAAATGTTGAAATTTAAGATGGTTATAAAAACTGGTACTGTGAACCAGAATATATAAGAGCACTCCCCAATTGGGGTAGTTGTACTCCCCACTTAATAACGTAATTGATACTTTAAAGAACAATTTATTTCCTACAAAAAATAAAAGTTGTCATTAAAACTGTTTTTCGAATTTTGGATTGGTCATAATAAAATAAAAAATTTTATTGCTTAACAAAAATTAGAAATTTAAGATGGTTACTAAAACTGGTACTGTGAACCAGAATATATATCAACACTCCCCATTTGGGGTACTTTTACTCCCCACTTTGTAACGTAATTGAAAGTTTAAAGAACATTTTATTTCCTTCCAAAAATAAAATGTTATTAAAACTGTTATTTTAAATTCGAATTGGTTCTAATTAAAAATAAAATTTAATTGCTTAACAAAATTTAGAGATTTAACATGGTTATTAAAACTGGTACTGTGAACCATAATATATAACAGCACTCCCCATTTGGGGTACTTTTACTCCCTACTTTGTAATGTAATTGATAGTTTAAAGAACATTTTATTTCCTTCCAAAAATAAAATGTTATTAAAACTGTTATTTTAAATTCGAATAGGTCCTAATTAAAAATAAAATTTAATTGCTTAAAAAAATTAGAAATTTAAGATGGTTACTAAAACTGGTACTGTGAACCAGAATATATATCAACACTCCCCATTTGGGGTACTTTTACTCCCCACTTTGTAACGTAATTGAAAGTTTAAAGAACATTTTATTTCCTTCCAAAAATAAAATGTTATTAAAACTGTTATTTTAAATTCGAATTGGTTCTAATTAAAAATAAAATTTAATTGCTTAACAAAATTTAGAGATTTAACATGGTTATTAAAACTGGTACTGTGAACCATAATATATAACAGCACTCCCCATTTGGGGTACTTTTACTCCCTACTTTGTAATGTAATTGATAGTTTAAAGAACATTTTATTTCCTTCCAAAAATTAAATGTTATTAAAACTGTTATTTTAAATTCGAATAGGTCCTAATTAAAAATAAAATTTAATTGCTTAAAAAAATTTAGAAATTTAACATGGTTATTAAAACTGGTACTGTGAACCAGAATATATAACAACACTCCCATTTGGGGTACTTTTACTCCCCACTTTGTAACGTAATTGAAAGTTTAAAGAACATTTTATTTCCTTCCAAAAATTAAATGTTATTAAAACTGTTATTCTAAATTTGAAATGGTCATAATAAAAAAAAATTAATTACTTATGAAAACTTTCAAATTTAAGGTGGTTATTAAAACTGGTACTGTGAACCAGAATATATAACAGCACTCCCCATTTGGGGTACTTTTACTCCCCACTTTGAAACGTAATTGAAAGTTTAAAGAACATTTTATTTCCTTCCGAAAATAAAATGTTATTAAAACTATTATTTTAAATTCGAATTGGTCCTAATTAAAAATAAAATTTAATTGCTTAACAAAATATAGAAATTTAACACGGTTATTTAAACTGGTACTGTGAACCAGAATATATAACAACACTCCCCATTTGGGTACTTTTACTCCCCACTTGGTAACGTAATTGAAAGTTTAAAGAAAATTTTATTTCCTTCCAAAAATAAAATGTTATTAAAACTGTTATTTTAAATTCGAATTGGTCCTAATTAAAAATAAAATTTAATTGTTTAACAAAATTTAGAAAGTTAACATGGTTATTAAAACTGGTACTGTGAACCAGAATATATAACAACACTCCCCATTTGGGGTACTTTTACTCCCCATTTTGTAACGTAATTGATAGTTTAAAGAACATTTTATTTCCTTCCAAAAATAAAATGTTATTAAAACTGTTATTTTTAAGTCGAATAGGTCCTAATTAAAAATAAAATTTAATTGCTTAACATAATTTAGAAATTTAACATGGTTATTACAACTGGTACTGTGAACCAGAATATATAACAACACTCCCCATTTGGGGTACTTTTACTCCCCACTTTGTAACGTAATTGAAAATTTAAAGAACATTTTATTTCCTTCCAAAAATTAAATGTTATTAAAACTGTTATTCTAAATTTGAAATGGTCATAATAAAAAAAAATTAATTGCTTATGAAAACTTTCAAATTTAAGGTGGTTATTAAAACTGGTACTGTGAACCAGAATATATAACAGCACTCCGCATTTGGGGTACTTTTACTCCCCACTTTGAAACGTAATTGAAAGTTTAAAGAACATTTTATTTCCTTCCGAAAATAAAATGTTATTAAAATTGTTATTTTAAATTCGAATTGGTCCTAATTAAAAATAAAATTTAATTGCTTAACAAAATTTAGAAAGTTAACATGGTTATTAAAACTGGTACTGTGAACCAAAATATATAACAGCACTCCCCATTTGGGGTACTTTTCCTCCCCATTTTGTAACGTAATTGATAGTTTAAAGAACATTTTATTTCCTTCCAAAATTAAAATGTTATTAAAACTGTTATTCTAAATTCGAATTGGTCCTAATTAAAAATAAAATTTAATTGCTTAACAAAATTTAGAAATTTAACATGGTTATTAAAACTGGTACTGTGAACCAGAATATATAACAGCACTCCCTATTTTGGGTACCTTTGCTCCCCACTTTGTAACGTAAAAGAAAGTTTAAAGAACATTTTTTTTTCTTCCAAAAATAAAATGTTATGAAAACTGTTACTCTAAATTTGAAATGGTCATAATAAAAAAAATTTAATTGCTTATGAAAACTTCCAAATTTAAGGTGGTTATTAAAGAAAGTACTGTGAACCAGAATATATAACAGCACTCCCCATTTGGGGTACTTTTACTCCCCACTTTGTAATGTAATTGAAAGTTTAAAGAACATTTTATTTCCTTCCAAAAATAAAATGTTATTAAAACTATTATTTTAAATTCGAATTAGTCCTAATTAAAAATAAAATTTAATTGCTTAACAAAATTTAGAAATTTAAAATCGTTATTAAAACTGGTACTGTGAACCAGAATATATAACAGCACTCCCCATTTAGGGTACTTTTACTCCCCACTTTGTAACGTAATTGAAAGTTTAAAAAACATTTTATTTCCTTCCAAAAATAAAATGTTATTAAAACTGTTATTTTAAATTCGAATTGGTCCTAATTAAAAATAAAATTTAATTGCTTAACAAAATTTAGAAATTTAACATCGTTATTAAAACTGGTACTGTGAACCAGAATATATAACAACACTCCCTATTTGGGGTACTTTTACTCCCCACTTTGTAACGTAATTGAATGTTTAAAGAACATTTTATTTTCTTCCAAAAATTAAATGTTATGAAAATTGTTATTCTAAATTTGAAATGGTCATAATAAAAAACAATTTAATTGCTTATGAATACTTTCAAATTTAAGGTGGTTATTAAAATTAGTACTGTGAACCAGAATATATAACAGCACTCCCCATTTGGGGTACTTTTACTCCCCACTTTGTAATGTAATTGAAAGTTTAAAGAACATTTTATTTCCTTCCAAAAATAAAATGTTATTAAAACTGTTATTTTAAATTCGAATTGGTCCTAATTAAAAATAAAATTTAATTGCTTAACAGAATTTAGAAATTTAACATCGTTATTAAAACTGGTACTGTGAACCAGAATATATAACAGCACTCCCCATTTGGGGTACTTTTACTCCCCACTTTGTAATAGTTTAAATAACATTTTATTTCCTTCCAAAATTAAAATGTTATTAAAACTGTTATTTTAAATTCGAATTGGTCCTAATTAAAAGTAAAATTTAATTGCTTAACAAAATTTAGAAATTTAACATGGTTATTAAAACTGGTACTGTGAACCAGAATATATATCAACACTCCCCATTTGGGGTACTTTTACTCTCGACTTTGTAACGTAATTGAAAGTTTAAAGAACATTTTATTTCCTTCCAAAAATAAAATGTTATTAAAATTGTTATTTTAAATTCGAATTGGTCCTAATTAAAAATAAAATTTAATTGCTTAACAAAATTTAGAAATTTAACATGGTTATGAAAACTGGTACTGTGAACCAGAATATATAACAACACTCCCCATTTTAGGGTACCTTTACTCCCTACTTTGTAACGTAATTGAAAGTTTAAAGAACATTTTATTTCCTTCCAAAAATTAAATGTTATTAAAACTGTTATTCTAAATTTGAAATGGTCATAATAAAAAAACATTTAATTGCTTATGAAAACTTTCAAATTTAAGGTGGTTATTAAAACTGGTACTGTGAACCAGAATATATAACAGCACTCCCCATTTGGGGTACTTTTACTCCCCACTTTATAACGTAATTGAAAGTTTAAAGAACATTTTATTTCCTTCCAAAAATAAAATGTTATTAAAACTGTTATTTTAAATTCGAATTGGTTCTAATTAAAAATAAAATTTAATTGCTTAACAAAATTTAGAAATTTAACATGGTTATTAAAACTGGTACTGTGAACCATAATATATAACAGCACTCCCCATTTGGGGTACTTTTACTCCCCACTTTGTAACGTAATTGATGGTTCTACTAGCCCTCTTTCTGACTAGCAAATAAAATTTCATTAGTTTCAGAGTGTTCATTGCTTGAGAACACAAACACTAGGAAACGAAAACCAAAATATTCATGACCACTCCACATGAACTTATTCTTGACGCCTAAGTTGGGACATAATTTGTGGTACTGTTGTTATTTTTCTTTTCCTCTTAATTCATGATTGCCCACATCCTAATGATGTTGCACCTAATGTATTGGTCATATTAGTATATAATAATTCACTAGTATTCGCACATTCAAACATGAAACACATCTTAATTAAATAAATGAGGCCGAAGTCCGAAGTTACCAAAAAGTAACAAAATGACACAATTTATTTATATTTTTTTAACGAAAACATAAAAACACAGAAGACTTGAACAAACATCTGTTTGGATGTAATAACATCATACTAAATCTATGGACTTTGCAACATCACAATAGCACCCATTAATGTAAACCTCAACTATAGGTTGTTTTTGAACATGGTCTACCTCAAACACCAATCTGTCTCCCTCATTCAACCTATTTTCAGCACAAAATTTCCTCCATCCTTGTCCAAACTTTGTTGTTTTGTTCTTTTGCGACACAAGCAGTTTGCATTCAACTCCACTTCTCCGTGCAACTAGATATATCACGTCCATCTCAAGGCTCTTGATGACGTCCGCAAAATCAACATTTAAGTCATGTTCAGATAATCATCAATAATGTGACCAAAACTATTTTCAATCCATGGATATTAATAGTTTTTAATAGGATTGGCAAAATAAAAATAATAATTACTAGGTGACTTGCTTTTGCTTGACATTGAGTCAACGTGATCGCAAAAAGGGATGTGCCAGGGTCCACCGCTGCTGTGTCTAAGAATGCCTTCATATTCTTTGGTGTGCATTCGCCAATAAAAACCGTTATTTGGAAAGTAGAGTTGCCCACATAACGAAATTGGACGTATGAGTCCCATATCTGTGTGGTGTATGTCTTTTCCAGGTCTTTCCACCCATCCTTTAATTTTGGATTCATTTTATCCATGTTATAGGATACTACAAATCAATTTTCGAAGCTATCAAGCAAAGTCCATTGGTGGGTCAATTCATTTTCAAATGCCGCAGCAAAATGTCGATCCACATGAGCAAACAACTACATGGAAAGTGAGAAACGTTATATGTCAAATAATGTAAATGTATGTAAACACAGTGTCAAATTAAAGGGTACCACGCACCTGGTCATGTATGTTAATTGTGGTGAAGGTCCACAACACTTTGGTTGCAATAGGAGGTGCATCACAAACATTAATTTCGCCAATACTGCACGAACCAGTCGATTCCATAATATTGGGTTGGGTGTGATGTTTGCGTTCTTTGTTAGCCTATTTGACAGATGAGGGAGGGTGGTATGCCATAAAACGTGACATTAAAGGCATTAAATAATGGTGGTTGAGGACAGGTGGACGAAGGAGACGGATTGGTTGGTGACGCAGCACTAGGTTTGAATGGACAATAAAAATTTCATATTAGGCGGTGGTAGTTGAACATTGGGTTCCCCCACAAGGGTGTCTTAGACGTCGTCATTTAGTGCGTGGCAGCAACGTTAATATGGCCACTTAATTAGTAGCCGTTAAGGTAATGACAATGGTAACTGACAATAATTAATTTATTGCATACTGAAATGGAATTAAGAAAATTAATTACTCATGTAATTAGAATATATAATACACTAAACGTTGAACGAAATAATATTTCATTAAATGGATTAACCATTACAATATGAAATGACCATCCATTTACACACATGTCATTCACAAACAAGAAGACTTTAGTCATATTATGTTTGTGCATTTTATGTGCGGCAAAAGCTATGTGGTAGTAAAGATAACCTATGGGAGGTGCATTTCCAAAATGAATTATCTATGCATAACAAAACAGTGATATTAGTTTGGCGACAAAAACATCACTTTACCACCACATTGTATTTGTACGTCACCTTGGTGGTCCTACCTCAACTTTTTTTCAAATGCGGGTTGTTATAGACATTTGAGTGTCAACAAAGACATAAATCCATTATTAGGAATGTGTGTGTTCAATAACGGTGGGCATTCAAAGGACACATGATGATGGTCTGGTGTTGCACCAAAGGAGGAAGTGTCCTATTAAATATACAACAAACAATTACTTGCAATGCTTAATGAAATCATAATATTTTGACTTTTTATAACATAAAATGAGTTTACCATTTTACTAAATTTGGCGTGTGTGTATTTTAATTGAAATTGTCTTTCAATTGGTGATTGAGATCCACATGCAACAGTTGTATTCGCAGATGCGAAGTCCGCTTCAAACTCCTTTTCTGCCTTTTGCCTTAATGCATTATCGTACTGTATGACAAATTGTTGCAAGGTTGTGCTAGAATTGATGAATCCATCAAAAAATGCATTCATGCCTTCACTCCTTTGTGTAGTTGACATTCCAACCCAGAAATGACTTTTCAAATAGCAGGAACCCAGCGATGTCTCTCATCATACAACGTACACAGCCATTCATTTGCCTTTAAGTCATACTTGGTAATAAAATCCACCTACCCTAACTCAAAGTCATTAACACAGATGGAATTGTACACAAGTTTCTTCAATTCCGTCTTCATAGGTTTGTAGTTTGTGTACCCTTGCAATTTCTCAGGCACCTTTTTCATGATGTGCCACAAGCACCACCTATGTTTTGTGTTAGGAAATACCACTTTAATTGCGTTCATCATTGCCTTACACTGGTCAGTAACGATACCATCAAGTTCGACATTGTACATGCATCGACGCCAACACTTAAAAAGCCACACAAACGTACTTGTGTCCTCACAAGAAACAAGGCTGCAACCTAACAAAATTGACTGCCCATGATGATTGACTCCCACAAAAGGCGCAAATGGCATGTCATATTTGTTTGTTAAGTAGGTTGTGTCAAATGACACCACATCACCAAAATCTTGACATGCCGCTCTACTCCTTGCATCGGCCCAAAAAATATTGCATATTCTGTTATTTTCATCCATGTCTATATCGAAGAAGAAGTTGTTGTTCAATTCTCTCATCTGTGAGAAGTGTCGAAGCAACGCTTGTCCATCCTCATCCTTGCACAGTGACTTTCTTTGTTTACCAATGTAGTTGCGGACATCCCGCTCAATGAAGCTTATGTTATCATATCCATCGGCCTCACAAACCAGTGATCGAAAACTTTTGTTGATCCTAACACCGACTTCGTCGTTGATGTCAACAGTTTGCCTAGCATGCATGTTTACTTTACAGTTGCCACGTATTAGCCTTGACTTCTGTGGACTTATGTCATGACTATGATCAGTGACAACACTCCTTATGTACCATTTCCCTTCCTTCTTCCCAACAGTTATACCTGCTTTGCACTATTTTTTTTTGACTTGGCACGGTCTTCAATTCTGGGGAATGGCAAAACGTAGTTTTCTTCACGCGAACATACTAACTTGATGTAGTTGATTTTATTGTCTGCACCACGTAGTGAACTTCTGATCCTAACACCAAAGCCACTTTGTATAGCAAAATTTCTGTAAAAAACCTTCACAGCGTCCAATGTCTCAAAACACATATGGACTTTTGGAACAATGTCATGTTCGTTGACGTTATGTGCATTGTCACTATTAATATCTTCATTGAGTTCATGCGACGCTTGGACAGGAATGTCTTCACCCAAGCAAATATTGTTCTTTACTATTGTTCATTGGTTAACAGGATAGTTGCGAATGTCATTACAACATATATTCAATATTTCATAAAAATACAAAGAGTTGGTGGCCATGTATGACATTCAACATTGATTCAAACCCTAGGTAACATACAACGTAAACGTGTCTGCAATGTTTTAACACAGCAACCCAAATGCAAGCAACTTTCATCATTAATGCGGACATGAAATTTTTTTTAGACGGAATAATTTTTTTTTCTGAACTTATATTACCCACTTACTTGGAAAGGAAGTTGACGTTGTTTAATGACGACGAGTGTGCAGCTCCAAACAGCATTCAACGATGGCTACCAACCTGTGTGCCTTTAATGTCCAAGCTCCTGCCATAACTCTGCATTAACTTGTGTTAGGTAAGGGGGTTCGAGAGAAGTTAAAGGGTTGGCGATGAAACATGAGACAAAACATTAATGACCATTAAACTTACTGAAGAAGAAAAGCAAGGGTATTATGGACATATCACCATCATATACTTTTTCTATATAATGGACCTCGCGGCCCACTACTTATGGGACCATAAAAAGTTTGTTTCTTTGTTGGGTTGCGGCGGAACATAGCAGGTAAGTGATAATCTCTTTCATTGTTGCATTGTAGTGGTACATCATTAATTTTAGACAAATGGTTTGCAATAGTCTGGCGCATTTCTTAATTTAAATCTGTCAAATTTTAACTTTTCTCAGTTGCAATGGAACCGTGGAAGGGCCTTGATGTAGAAGAAGAAGATTTGGCATCTTTCATTAAAAAATGTAATTCATCAACAATCCTTATTTTAGGGCCAGCAGGAAAAGTCCAAGCAGCTATCATTAACCGTGGTTCAGAAGACGCACAAAGCACCCAAGAATTTGCACAGTCTATTGCTGTTGCAACTTATGAAAGGGATTTCAAATTAAATGCATGGTTATGGGCAGAGAAATTCATAAAGTTCCATGGTACATATGCTTTAATCAACATTAATTTGTTGTCGTTATGAATATGGGCGAAACACTCATGGTAGTTTTCATTCACAGGGCTGGTTAAGGACGGAGACATTAACAATACTACACACTTAGGAAGTTGTAACAGAACTGGTATACTTCCTTTCGTAGCATGCATTGTGAAACAGTGCAACCCAAATGGCCTAGGCGATATGCATATATGTGTGAAGGTATCATTCTTTAACACAAATAATATGTATTCGAAACAAATTGTTCAACTGATTTAAGCCTTTACAAGAACAGGATTCTACTGACACGGTTTGGGCAAGTGTGCACCGGAAAGTACTTCTTCATCCAGAATATGGGAGAGATCTTACTGTTGGAGAAGTTTTACTTTTGAACATCGTAAGTCAAGTTTGCGTCACACACATTTTATAATGTCATTTTTAACATGGAATTGGTATGCGTTAAATCTTTGTCATAGTAACGTTCTTTAGTTGTTCATAGGAGGTTGCGACTTTTGGTCATAGACATAAAATTTGCTACCTAAACATCACTGTCCGCAACATTGTCAAGGTACTCTCCCCAATTTGAAAGAACATCACCTTACTTCTACGAAATGTTTTCGTTTCCCCACAACTTTGGTCATTAATATGGACAAACGCCTTTTTTGAAAACTAGATCTTCAAAGCGGACATTTGTGAACCCACAGATGAACTAGTCCAAGCCACAATCAAGCCTGTCATTGAGCCTCATCCATCACTTGATCCAAAAGTTTAGGACATACTAAAAAAATTTGTCAATCCGTCCACTGAGTTTGTTGCTCACATTGGGGAGACCTCCTCCAACACTGAGCCTCCCCAAAATGTCGAAGATTAAATGTAAAACATGGGGTTATATTATTTAAGATGTGTTTAGTTTGTTGTTTAGATGTTCTTAAGTGCTTTTTGTTTTGACGTTTATATGGTAAACCAGAAGGACCACCACGACTGTTGACTATCTGATGTTATTGAAGGCCATTTTAACAAAAGACAAAATGTTTTTGCTTCTAAGTTCTGTCAACATGATAGCTCATACATCATTTTACACGCACCGTAATGTGGTCAATATAATGACCTCAGAGGCATGTAAATAAAATTATATGTTATTAATTACTCAAATTTGCTTCATATTCGTAACTAAAAACCATTTAGAAATGGTCCAAAACACCACCGCTCCCAGAGGTGGGGACTTATGACAGAGTATATAGGAAGCGGTGGCAAACATTTTGGACTTCGTAATTTCGTAATACAAATTGGATATAACCCACCACAAGGTCTGCCAAACATCATGACCTCACATACATCGAAATAAATTTAAATAAAAGTGAGTAAGGGCTAGAATGGACTTTGTCTTCCTTCCAACGAGCCATCTCCAATGAAATAAAAAAAAGATCCCCTTCCAGAGGTGGGGAGTGCTCGCAAATTAAATGGGGAGTGGTACACAAGATTTTGGTCTTCATAATTTCGTATAAAAAATTCAAACACCCACGACAAGGTCAACAACATCATGACCTAACATACGTGGAAATAAAATTAAATGAAAGTGACTAAGGGCTGAAAAATGGTTTGTCTTCCTTCCAAGGACGCATAGCTAAGTAAACAAACAAACAACCCCTCCCAGACATGGGGAGTGCTGTCATATTAAATGGGGAGTGGTACAAAAGATTTTGGTCTTCACAATTTAAATGTAAAAATGGAAGACCCACCACAAGGTCTGCCAAACATCATGACCTCACATACATCGAAATAAATTTAAATAAAAGTGAGTAAGGGCTGGAATGAACTTTGTCTTCCTTCCTTGGAGGCATATCCAATGAAATAAAAAAAACCCCTTCTAGAGGTGTGGAGTGCTCGCAAATTAAATGGGGAGTGGTACACAAGATTTTGGTCTTCATAATTTCGTATAAAAAATTCAAACACCCACGACAAGGTCAACAACATCATGACCTAACATACGTGGAAATAAAATTAAATGAAAGTGACTAAGGGCTGAAAAATGGTTTGTCTTCCTTCCAAGGACGCATAGCTAAGTAAACAAACAAACAACCCCTCCCAGACATGGGGAGTGCTGTCAAATTAAATGGGGAGTGGTACAAAAGATTTTGGTGTTCACAATTAAAAATTAAAAATGGAAGAGCCACCACAAGGTCAACAACATCGTGACCTCACATACATGGAAATAAATTTAAATAAAAGTGAGTAAGGGCTAGAATGGGCTTTGTCTTCCTTCCTTGGAGGCATATCCAATGAAATAAAAAAAAAAACCCCTTCCAGAGGTGGGGAGTGCTCGCAAATTAAATGGGGAGTGGTACACAAGATTTTGGTCTTCATCATTTCGTATAAAAAATTCAAACACCCACGACAAGGTCAACAACATCATGACCTAACATATGTGGAAATAAAATTAAATGAAAGTGACTAAGGGCTGAAAAATGGTTTGTCTTCCTTCCAAGGACGCATAGCTAAGTAAACAAACAAACAACCCCTCCCAGACATGGGGAGTACTGTCAAATTAAATGGGGAGTGGTACAAAAGATTTTGGTGTTCACAATTAAAAATTAAAAATGGAAGAGCCACCACAAGGTCAACAACATCGTGACCTCACATACATCGAAATAAAATTAAATGAAAGTGAGTAAGGGCTGGAATGGGCTTTGTGTTCCTTCCTTAGAGGCATATCCAATTAAATAAAATAAATTACTCCTTCCAGAGGTGGGAATCGGAGTTAAATTATATAGGGAGCGGTGGCAAAGTTTTTGGTCTGCATAATTTCGTAATTAAAAAAAGGAAAACCCAACACAACGTCTACAACATTCATGCACAGACCATAATGTGGACACAGACTCATGTACTCCATTTTAAATAAAAGTTACGAACTCCTCAATAGTGCTGATGCACGCCTTATTCGAAGCATTTTAAAATGAATAACAAAAGGTTAGGCTCCCATACGTAGGGAGTGCCCTCTATTTATGTGGGGAGTGTAGCCAAATATTTTGGCCTGCACACTCTTATATAAGAAATGGAACACACATCATAACCTGCACATCTTCATCTCGTAGTCATAAGAAAAACTGAGAAAGTACTCAAAATTCCTTATTCATCCTCGGTTATAATCATTATCATATGCTAAAAATAAATACTCAACCCATGTGTGGGGAGTGGTCTCACATTTTGTGGGGAGAGCAACAAATAATTTTTTTGCTACATACTAACCAGCAGAACATCATCACCTCAGCTTTGTGTGAATGACCTTAAATATCAGTTCCTAAATGATACACATTCCTAATTACATAATGAAAAACTTAACCCAATTAAATGGAAATGACCTGCTAAACTGAATTGTCACATTCTAGTAAATAAAACATAAATACAGAGTCTTAACAAATTCAGACACAACATGGAAAAATAACTCATTTAGATTATATAAATGAAAACACATACAAGTTTGGTTGAATAGGAGTATTGTGGCATTCTGATTCAAATTTTGGATATTCATCATCACCACATTTCAACAGCATACCAAAAAGCAATCCCATATTATGAGCCTACCATCAATCATGAAATCAATAAAATAAACATTTATGACAAGAAATACAAAATGTATATTGCAGATTTGTAGTGCTTACAATAGCGTTGTCTACTCTTTTACGATTTTTATTCGAATGTCCAATTGAATCCAACACATAAAGCTTCTTCTGTTGACAATTTACAGCATAGCACCACCAATGACCTTCATGCACCATTGGGGCAAACAACTGCATTAAATAATAAATGTATCACTAAACTTTGAAAGTATTAAATATGCAACAAAAATTATATATATGAAGAGGAATCTCACAAAATCAGCATCCACAATATCCTCTACAGAAATCAATCATACACGAAGGTAAGCCTCATAGTCTTTCAATGTCCATTGCCGTCTATTAATCTTCATCTTTCGTGAGTCGTGCAGAACATGAGTCTACAATGACAACTGACATTAGTTATTTCTAACTCAAATAAAGCTAAGTCATTCGTAATCAAACATTAAGTTGTTGTACCGCATATAACGGATTGAAAGCTACTCGCTTAACATGACCATATTTGCGTCGTTCAAAGTACATCATTGTGCTTGCACCGAACAAAACAGCCTACACAAAAGGATTCACCAAATCAGGCAAATGAAAATGAAATTAAATTAATGTTACAAAGGGCTCAAAAAAGCTTTATGTCCCTTGCTTGGGGAGATTTACAAATAAATAAAAACATACTGCTGTGACCAGGCGTGGGGACTACTCTGATATTACATGGGGACTGACTACATAAATTTTGGTCTTCAGATTTTCAAATAAATTATTGATCACAAACCATTACGTCCCGAACATCATCACCTCACTTTCATAGAAATAGAAATACAAAAAACAGTTCTTACCATATTGTCCACCTTATTTGCAGGACCAAAACCAGAGCATTCAGAGGTACTCAAAATTTGGCCATTTATATTGGCCACCAACCTACAATTTAAGTTTGTTAATAACAAATATCATGGTTTGTTTAATCATTTTCATACATGTCATAAAAAATTAATTAATAATACCTATAAGGAGTACGGTCATAAGTCACAGTGTTGTACAACTTCATCAAGTTAACCCCTAATGAATCAATTGATGGCTGTTGTGGATCATATGGAGCAATGACTTGAAGTGCTAAAACCTCCCCAAACTGGGCAACATCATATTCGGAGTTCAAGTCAAAACCTTTATGAACACGTTCACCAATTTCATCCTCCTGCTCACGCTCTTCAACCTCAACCTCAACATTGCCTTCTTTGTGTACACCTTCCGCACCCTTCTCGTCAACATTTTCTCCATCTTCTTCATCCCCTTTATGAGATCTAGACAATATTTCTTCACGCAATTCCGTCATGTGCTTCTTCAACTTCTGTAGGCGTCTTCCATGCTTTCACAGCTTCTTTAACAAGTCTTGCGTCGACGCAGCCTTCTTATCTACATGCACTTTTTTGGATTGCCCTTCGTCTCCAAGTTGCAAGGCATCTCGAATAATTTCATTCTCATGGTCTTCTTCTCTCAACCTCCATTCCAAAAAAATCTAAATGAACAAAAACCCTAACAGATTAGTGCTCAAATATAATTAACATTTTCATAAAGTATAAATGGTAGGGACTTATACATGGGTCTCTTGAAATAACTTCTCAATGCGTCTTCTCTTTAATTGAAAGTCTGTCCAGCCCAAAATTCGTGGAAAAACAAACTCTGCATTTGACGCACATAATCGAAGCCGTTCTACAACCCACAACTACAAAATACAAATTTGTAAATTTCATCATTTTATATATGGTACAGATCAGTAATAATCATTAAATGAAGTTCTTTGTACCTGCAAAACTGTTGTTGAGCCGCTTAAGCAGATTTTCGCTTGACCAAGTGCCAAAAAGACACGACTTAAACTTTTTACCAGATAGGTATGGACTGCTTTACCCCAGTTGTAAGTGGACAACCTATCTATATTGTCTAAAACACTGAACGGAATATTACTAATAGTTCTTGAATTCCTAGGGAAGTAAAGGACAACAAAACAAACTAAAATATACAAACGGCAAACATTATCAACATCAACAAACTCAGCCTCTACCAAACTCTTAATCACATGAATAACATTTTCAACTGATAGTAATTTATCTTTCATAACTGACCCGACAACACCACATATATTTTTATCAAATTCCACATCCACCCCAAATACACCCAATCCTAAGCACATGGAGATATCACCATAACTTAATGGAATACACCGTTGCATGACACGAGCCGGTAACCATCGCTTCAGCATCTCCAGCATAAGGGGATTACATATTTGTAATGGTTTTACTATCTGCAAACACCATTGGAATGGTGTATCTTGTATCCTTGCACGATTGCTATCCAAAAGCAAGCCGTTAATTTCAACAATGTACTTCGTGTAACAAAAGGTCCGCAACCGACACTAACATTCAATCAAAATACATAAATTATAACTTATTTAAAAATGATACACAAATAATGATAACAACCAATTCATAAAACTATAATGTCAATACCTTCTCATCAGATTGTCCTTTACCCGTCATCCTTTCCTATTTTACAACTGAAAATATTTATCCTTCAATGGCATAGTATCAAATAATTACACAAACCAAATAACATTCCAAAAACAACAAACAATAACAACAATAAATTATGGCCAAGTCAAACACCAATGTCCATCCCCTGAAACATAAAAAATTCCTATTTTCCATATCCCACCATAACTCAGTAACATTCGGCCACCAAAATTAAAAAACCCCCAAATGTGCTGCTTTGAAAATTTTGGTGTTGTCCAAAGGCACAACATTGTCAAACACCACAACACGCCACTACAAAATCGAGACTACAAAACCACACCACAATGCAAACAACACCAACGACTCTGTCAAACAATGTTGCACCAAACTCGAAAATAAATAAAACATTTTCCCCCAAAGATTAAACCTTTTCGAATGGTGAACAAAAAAACACGAACCTTACACTAAAATGGTGTTGCGGAACGGCTTCCTGTGGAATGGTTGTCGTTGCCATCGACTCGCTTCCACTAGATTCGATCCCCTCCACTATCGTTGCTGTCGTAGGTGTGTTCTCTCACGGTGATCGCCTCCCGCCTCGCTTCTGTAACACCACAACTTCTCTGTCTCGACTTCCTCCGACTATCTCAGTCTCTCTCGGTCGTTCCGCCGACTTCCTCACGCTGTCTTCACCTTTCCACACACTTGATCACGCTGTCTTCGCCTTTCCTTCGAGTTGCTCACGCTGTCGTCGCCTTTCCTCCGACTTTCTCACGCTGTTTCCACCTCTCCTCCGACTTCCTCACGCTGTCTCCACTTCCTCCGACTTTCTCTCTCCCTGTCTCACGAACACTCTACAAGTTTTCCATTTTGTCTTACTTTCTTTCTCCATGTCTGCTTTAATTTTGCCAAAAAGAATTTACTGCACAAAACTTCTGTGCACGTGACCATGGGTTCAGTTTCATTTAAAAAAAATAAAAATAAAAGAAAAAAAGGGTACCACGTCACCCATATAAAAAATGAGTTCGAATTTTATGTTCGAATATTATTTTCTTAATAAATAAAACTAAGCTCAAATACCTAAAATCCACTATTATCATTTTTTATCTTCTAATCCACATATTCAACAATTGTTAACCCGTGATATAATATTTGTTACCGTGTAAACTTGTACACGTTCATATATTAATTAATAAAATCAGCGTCATGTATAATGTCAACGGGTTATTTTATACGTTTTTCCTATGCATTAATTATTATACTTATTACACATAAACATATTTATCGAGCTTGATGATTAAATTTATGATATTAAATGTTTTTGACAATAATCTAATGGTTAGTTGTAAACATTAAAAACATTACTGTTTATAAATTAACTTATAAATTATATACATCTT
>Ga0209589_1003556_pt1 | contig 27199 bp, 14 predicted proteins | sample CowpeawhiteBW_FD_187525 | JGI IMG/M metagenome (GOLD analysis project Ga0209589, IMG submission 187525) | Root nodule microbial communities of legume samples collected from California USA - Cow pea white BW (SPAdes) (version 2) | ecosystem: Host-associated > Plants > Roots > Nodule | place: USA...
GATATGACAACCTTAATGTCTGCCACAAGCTATCCCACATCAAATTTGTATTTCTTACAAGTTTGGAAGATTCAAAGTTTGTTGATGGAGAATGTTAAGGATGGAGATGATTTGATAAAGAAGATGGCTGAATTGATGATGGTTAAGTTTCAAAAGTATTGGGATGAATATAGTGTTGTGCTTGCTTTTTGGGCAATTTTAGACCCAAGAATGAAACTACAAACATTGGCCTACTGCTTTGATAAGATTGATCCTCTTACTTCTGAATTGAAGTTGGCAAAAATTAAGGACAAGTTGTACAACCTTTTTGCTGAATATAGTAAAAGTTTGCCAACAACAACATCAACAAATGTTCTAAAGCACAAACAAGGACAATCTTCTTCTTCCTCATCCGTTTCTCTTCCACATCTAAGCCTATTTGATGTAAGTTTAATTTAACTTGAATGTATTTTGTATGGAATTCTTCATATTGATGTTACTAACTTATTCATTCATTGTTTTGTTAATAGGAATTAAAAGAGTGTGATAGTGAATTGGGTAATAGAATTGGAAAGAATCAACTTGAGACATATTTGGAGGAACCAAATCTAGGTTTTCGATTTATGGAGCACATGGATGTCTTGGAATGGTGGAAAAATAATAGTCTAAGATTTTCTGACCTATCAATAATGGCTAGAGATCTCTTAAGCATCCCAATAACAACTGTGGCATCAGAATCTTCTTTTAGCATTGGGTCTCGGATCCTTAACAAATATAGGAGTCGACTCTTACCCGAGAATGTCGAATCCAATATTTGCCTTTCTAGTTGGAAGCATGGTTTTGTTGAGGGTAATTATTTGATTCTTACTTTCTATTATTTTTATTGTCAAGTAAATTCGTTCCTACTTACTATTTATTTTTTTGGTTTGAATATATGCAGAAGATGGAGAAAATATTACTTACAAAAATCTGGTGGTAAATGAAGGGTCTTCCGGTGTTGCTTCCAATGTCATAAGCATGGAAGATGAAGAACAATAGACTACAACCATGAAGATGTTTCTATGTTTTGGACTGTTTTTGATTTGAACTTTGTTGGTTTGGTGTTTTCGTGTTCTAGACCACTTTTATGGACTCTTTTATGTTGTTATTGCACTTCATTCATATGATGTCCAGGACTTGTTTGTTACACTTGTTTAATGCTCCAAGACTTCGTTTGTTGGACTATTTTTTATGTTGTTTATTGCACTTGTCCAGGTTTTGGTTGATTGCACTGTTATAAGACTCCAACAATCATGTTACTGCACTGTTTTATGATTTAAATGTACTGTTTCTATGTCCAGGTCTGCTTCAAAATGGTTAGAATTAGGGGTAAAGTTAAAAAAAAAATTTGTCCAAACTGTGCGGGCCAGCTCGTGAGCCCGCGGGCCAACGTATATGCGGGGCGGGGCGGGCCGGCTCGGGGTATATGGGCCTTATGTGGGGCGGGCCTATGCGGGGCAGGCCGGCCCGCATTGCCACCCCTAATTTTTTTGGAATAGCACCAGTTTTTTCTATTGATGTTTTTTTAACTACAATTATTGCAAAGTGAATTATTTAAGGTAACTATATACATAGAGATCACAAATATTTTCTTTTAAAAACAACGAGCAGGTTCATTTATTTGAAAAGTTTGAAATTCTTTCAAGAAAAATGACATGTTTGGATAAGAAAATTGAAATTGAAAAATTTTAAGAAGTTATTTCAAATAACTAAAATAGTAGAATTTGAAATTCACTCAAAAAAGAAGGAAATTGAAATTCTCCAAGTTATAAAATTTATCATTGCTTAGGACAAAAGTGTTAGAATTGATGCACCAATATTTCACAACCAAGAGTGGGGTGAATTGATATTAACAAATTTTGCCCAGTTTTAGTACTTTTGAAATTGTTTTGATAAAAACCTTTGCTTTTGAATCAATTGAAATAGTGTGGTTTGATACTTAATGTTTGGAGCATTTATACTATGACAAAATATAGAGAGAAAGAGATAAAGCACACAAAATTTTTATACTGGTTCGATTCTTAAGAATCTACATCCAGTTTTATCTAGCAAACCACAGCTAGAGATATTCACTATATAACAAGAATTTCAAGATTTACAAATACACTTGATAAATCTAAATTCTAAGATAAAGGAACACACACGCAAGACTTCCACACACTTGCTCAACCACACGACAACAAGGCTATCACACACACTTGCTTTAGACAGAAAACAACACAAACAAACAGTTTCAAATTGTATCAAAACACAAGAACAAAGCCTACAAAATGGATTGAGTACACCTTTTCCAAGACTGAAATTTCTTCATCTTGCCAAGTCAAAATTGAATGTGTCTTGATGGAATTCTTCAAGAGGACCTTCCAAGATAGCTCCAAGAACCTATTTCACACTTCTCTTTCTTTCTTTTTGTTTGACAAATTCAGCTTCAGAAACTGCAGAAACTGTTTTTATATAACAGCTGCTATCAGGCACGAACCTAGTTGACTACATTAGTTGGCTAGTCAACTATATTATGACAGAGTCCAACACCAAGTTCCAGGATATGCGTAGTTAACTATATTAGTAACCTAGTCAACTATCGAGGCAACAAATTGATATTTTCAAGATATCACATACATGTCATATTAACCAATGTAATGTTATTATGGGCATCATAAAAAACTTAACACATCACACATGCATACATTTAATAGCAATAATCTCCCCCTTTTTTGATGATGGCCAAAATATGACAATATATACAAGAGAAACACTAATTCACTTGCTTTTTGTTACCCATATTTGTTACTTCATATATTGTGTTAAAAATTTTCATAATACAGATATACCAAGATAGCATGTTATGTTAATTCAGATATAAGCAGTCAATAACAGTCAATTTTTAACAATACTGAATACTGAGTTCTCCCCCTTTTTGGACATAAGCAAAACAATGATATAACAATTAAAACATAACAAAATAGCAACCTAGACTAAGTGAGCAGATATATGTAGAGATAAGAAGATAACCCCAAGGGACAAAAAAAATAATCAACAACGAAAAGGTGCACTAGTCTGACATATCATCTGCAATGGAGTAAGTTTCTTCGTCAGTAGCATCATTAGCAGCATTATCAACGTTTGCTATGTGGGGATTGTCTTCTTCAGCAGCGAATTCATCTTCATTGGTAGCAGAAGTAGAGTTTGCAGCGTCTTTTGTAACAAGATCATCTTCCTCATCAAGAATTTGATGATGCTTCAGCAATTTTGTGACCTTTGCATCCAGACGGGCAACTGAAAGAGTGAGAGCAGCCATAAAATGTAGAACATCAGAATGCGTGGAGTGATTAGTGGATAGTGGTGGCGGTGAAGTTGCTGCAGATGGAGAAGGATTATCCTTAAATGTCCACTCATTGTTAGTGAATACAAAACACATGTGGTGAAGAGCATCGAGTTCAATGAAGTTGGAATGAGTGAGCGGAACAAAGATTTCATAAGCCAAATCAAGATTATAATACTCAAATACTTTTGACAAGAATAAGGTGTAAGGTAGGGGATACATCTGCAATTTTGTAGTCTTGATGATGGTGTCACACACAAGGGCAGACCAATTGATTTTGACCCTGGAGTTTATGGAATGCATAAAAAAGATATCCTCTATTAGAAGTTGCCCATGATTTCCAGCTCTTGGAGCTAAAATCCAACCTATAATGAATGCCATAACACGATCATCCCTCTTCATACCACCAACTTTGTAGAAGGTACATTTATTTGCACTAGAAGGATTACGCAACAATGATTTGTATATCTCCATTTTTCGTAGATTTGGGGAACCAATATACGAATTTTCTCCCCCTAGTTGAAAGCCAGCAATAGTGGTCCAAACAGTATCATCCAAGATTATATTGACCCCTTTCACCCTTGATACGACCGTACCATTATCCTCTCAAGCATTAGCATAGAAAACCTTAAGAAGGTTAGGATAGTAGATACCTCGAAGTTGTACAAACTTTTTCAAGCTTTGATAAGCAAAGTGCTCTTGGAACTGAAACCCATTGTCGCGGAAGAAATCTATGTCGATATATTTCGGATTGACAATGTTGCGATCCTTCCAATTCTTGACAAAGTTGTCTTGCTGCTCATCATCACTGATCCAGCCATCGAGTTCAGCAGGATGAGAAGTGATTTTGATAGTTGTGCACTTTATGCGTTTGGGACGTGAGGATGACGAAGCCATTGATGAAGGTGCAGAGATTAGGGTTTATGTGTGGTGGAGAGAAGATGAGAGAAAAATGGGATTTTAGGGTTCTGAACAGATTTGAGAATTTTAGATTTTGTAGAGAAATGAAGTTTTAAAAGAGAAGAAATTTTTACCAAACCACCTATGTGCCAGACGTAGTTAACTAGGGTACTAATGTAGTCGACTACTTTTGAAATATGCCACAAGAAATATGAAAAATGCGTGACTAGTTAACTAGCAAGTTGACTATGTTATGCAAAATGAGAAAACTTGATGTAGAGATGACAAGTCTGATGCAGGGAAAAAAATAGCGAACTAAGGAGTTGACTACATAACGCAGAAACAGAAGAAAAACTTGTGTAGTGTTGACAATTCTGATGTAGATTAAAAAAATAGTTAACTGCAGAGTTGACTACGTAATGCAAAAACAAAAAAACTAATGTAGTGGTGAAAATTCTGATGTAGTATGAAGGGGACAATTAACTACAAAGTTGACTATGTAATGCATAGATAGAATAAAAGGTGCAATGGTGATAATTTTGGTGCAGTATAGTTAACTGTATTTACTGCAAAGTGCAAAATATGAGGTAGTAGCTATGCAGTACATGTAAAATCAAGTATCCCAAGTTCATTTCGAAGTACATAAAATCTTTCCCTAGCCAAAGGTCTAGTGAATATGTCAGCCAATTGATTATTTCTGTCAATATATTCAATTTTGCATTTTCCTTTTGCAACATGATCTTTAATAAAATGATGTCTTATTTCTATATGTTTGGTTCTAGAGTGCATGATTGGATTCTTTGTGAGATTTATAACACTGGTACTATCACACCTAAGAGGAATGCTGTCTAAATGAATATCATAATCTTCTAGGTGATGCTTGATCCAAATGGATTGTGCACAACAGCTTCCTGCAGCAATATATTCTGCTTCTGTGGTGGAAAGCGCAACACATGCTTATTTTTTAGAATTCCATGACACTAATGAACAACCTAATATATGACATGTTCCACTAGTACTTTTTCTATCCACTTTACAGCCACCAAAATCAGAGTCACTATATCCCACCAATGATATGTTAGCCCCTCTAGGATACCATAAGCCTAGGCTTTTAGTGCCTTTTAAGTATTTCAAAATTCTTTTCACAGCAGTTAAGTGAGACTCCTTAGGACATGATTGAAACCGTGCACAAACACACACACTATGCATAATATCCGGACGAATAGCGGTTAAGTAAAGTAGAGAGCCAATCATACCTCTATACTTTGTTTTATCAACACCCTTACCCGATTCATCAATATCTAAATTGCAATTAGTGGCCATAGGTGTTGAGGATTCCTTGCAATTGTCCATAGAGAATTTCTTTAATAATTTTGCACAGTACTTGGCTTGGTGGATAAATATACCATTCTTAACTTGCTTGATTTGTAGTCCAAGAAAGAAGGTTAATTCTCCCATCATAGACATCTCAAACTATTGTTGCATATTTGTAGAGAATTCCTTGCACAAAGAAAGATTAGTGGATCCAAAAATGATATCATCTACATAGATTTCTACAAATAAGAGATCTTTATTGGATTTTTTGACAAATAATGTAGAGTCAACATTACCTCTATGGAATTCACTCTTAATCAAGAATAGGCTAAGTCTTTCATACCATGATCTTGGAGCTTGCTTTAAACCATATAGAGCTTTCTTTAGTTTGTAGACATGATTTGGAAATGCAAAGTCTTGAAAACTAGGAGGTTGTTCTACAAATACTTCTTCCTTGATGTATCCATTCAAAAACGCACTCTTCATATCCATTTGAAAGAGTTTAAAGTCCAACATTGATGCAATGGCTAGAAGAATTCTTATGGCTTCTAATCTTGTCACCGATGCATAGGTTTCATCATAGTCAATTCCCTCTTCTTGACTATATCCTTTGGCTACAAGTCTTGCTTTATTCTTTACAATGCAGCCACTATCATTGAGCTTGTTTCTAAACACCCATTTGGTTCCAATAACTTGTTGATTTTGGTGTCAAGGAACTAGATCCCAAACTTCATTCCTTTTGAACTGGTTTAGCTCCTTTTGCATTGCAAAGTACTAATTCTCATCCTTGAGTGCATCATCTACTGTCTTTGGCTCTATTTGGGATACAAATGCCACATTTAAACATAACTGACTGAGTTGCTTCCTTGTAGAGACTCCTTTTGATATGTCTCCTATCACATTGTCTAGTGAGATGTCCTTTGGTGTAGTTGACTATCTATGGCTGTATCAATAGTCACCAAGCCTAGTCCATACTTTTGGCAGATCATCTAGTTGACTTTGTAGTTGACTATCTGTGGCTGTATCAACAGTTTTCTCTTCAATCTGAACATTTTGAGGCTTTTCTACTAAATCTCCCCCTGTCTCAAGAAATTCATCGCTTTTTCTAGGTTCATGCATGTTAGTATAAGTTTCCAAACATTCATCAAATGCAACATGTATTGATTCCTCAATAGTTAAAGTTCTTTTGTTGTACACCCTATATGCTTTGCTAGTGAGAGAGTAACCCAAGAATATACCTTCATCAGCCTTTGAATCAAATTTGCCAATGTTAGATTTTCCATTGTTTAGTACAAAGCATTTGCATCCAAAAATTTTCAAATGAGAGATAGTTAGTTTTCTACCTTTAAAAAGTTCATAAGGTGTTAATTTCAAAATGGGTCTTATCAATACTCTATTTAGCACATAACATGCAATACTTACTACATTAGCCCAAAAATACTTTGGCATATTATTTTCATTCAACATGGTTCTTGCCAATTCTTCCAAGGACCTATTTTTCCTTTCTACAACACCATTTTGCTGTGGTGTTCTAGGTGTAGAAAAATTGCGTGAGATCCCATTTTCTTCACAATATGTTTCAAAAATAGCATTTTGAAATTCACCTCCATGATCACTTCTAATGGATTTAATTCTTAAATCTTTCTCATTTTGTATAACATTGGCAAATTTTTTATAGACTTTGAATGTGTCATTCTTAGCAGAGATAAAGAATGTCCAAGTGTACCTTGAGTAGTCATCTACTAGAACTAAAGCATAAGAATTTCCCCCAATGCTTCTAGTTCTAAAAGGTCCAAACAAATCCATATGTATTAATTCTAATGGATTAGATATAGAAACAATTTGCTTTGATTTTGAAAGAGGTTTTGATTTGCTTGCCTTTTTGACATGCATCACATAGCCTATCTTGGTCAAACTTAATGTTAGGCAAACCATTTACCAATTTCTTTTTAGCTAGTTTGTTTAGATGTGCCTTGTGAATGTGTGCAAGTCTTTTGTGCCAAATCCATGGATCATCTTTTTTAGCAAATAAGCAAAGAAAGGATTTAAAATCAGAATTTTCAAAATCAACCATGTAGATATTTTGAATTCTTTTTCCAACAAGTACTACTTCATTTGATGATGCACAACATATCAAACAATGATTTGATTCAAAAATAACCTTTATCCCTTTATCACACAATTGACTCATACTAAGCAAGTTATGTTTCAGCCCTTCAACTAACAGTACATTTTCAATGACAGTGGAAGAAGAACTTGTTACCTTGCCTACACCTAGAATTTTACCTCTATTGTTATCACCATAGGTAACATGACCACTTGCTTTGTATGATATTTTGCTGAATTTCTTTGCATCACCTGTCATATGTCTTGAACAACCACTATCCAAATACCACATTGATTCCTTGGCTCCAAGACTTATCTACATAGTAGTTTAAAGAGATTATGTAGGTACCCAATTGAATTTGGGTCCTTTCATGTTAGACAAAACATTTGAATTCTTGGCTATCCATTTATATTTACCTTTAGGAACACCATGCTTCTTAAAGTAACATTTATTCGATGTATGACCAGGTTTGCAACAGTAAAAGCATACAATAGAAGATGGTTTACTCATGTTAATGAATTTCCTTGACTCTAGTCGACTACCTAGTTGATTTTCGTGTTCTGCATATCCTATGCTTTCTCTGTTCAGTACACTTCTTTGGGAACCTAGCATAACATCTAGATAATTTCTTCCTAGAGTGAATCTAGTTAATGTACTCATTATATATTTGATTCTCTCTAATTGTTTGGAACAATTTTCACAATTAAGCACAATCTTTTTGCAATTACCACTTTTATGCTTTTCAATATTTTCAAGCTCAGTTTTCAACTCTTCATTTTCTGTTTCAAGCTGCTTTAATCTATTTTTAAGCCACCTATTTTCACCTTTATGTCTGTTATTAGAGTATTGCAACTTTCTAGCCTCTTCATGCAACTCATTATATACATCAAGTAGTTGATAGAACCTATTTTCATAGCTTTCATTAGTAGATTCAAGATCACTTACACTGCTGGCAGAGGATTTTGTATCAGCCATCAAACACAGATTTGTTTCTTCTTCATGGCTTTCACTTGAATCACTAGAGGTGTTGAAGTCATTGTCCTCCCAAGCAATGTATGCTTTCTTCACTCTCTTGGACTTGCTTGTGGCCTCACTCTTTTCCTCAAATTTCTTTTTTATCTTGAGAATTGGACAATCAGGTTTGATATGACCAGATTTGCCACACTCATAACATGTTAGAGTGCTAGATGATGACTCTTGCCTCTTGGAAGGGAATCTTCTATTTCCTGCAGCTGCAGATTTTGCATTAGATTTATTTTTATACTTCAAAAATCTAGAAAAACGTTTTACCATCAGATTCAGTGTCTCAGAATCAGAATCTTCATCCTCCTGATCTGTTGTTTCTTTATCTTTGTTGGCTTTGCTTCTGCTTTCAGTTTTTGCAGCAGCTTTTAATGCAATGCTTTGCCTTTTCTCTCCTTCCTCTTCCTCTTTTAAACGTCCAAGTTCCAATTCATGTTCTCTTAGTTTTCCAAAGAGGGTTGCTATACTCATTATGGTGAGATCTCTTGATTCATAAATTGCAGTGACCTTAGGCTGCCATGCTCTATTCAGACTTTTCAGTATTTTGATATTCAGTTCTTCCTTTTCAAAACCTTTCCCAAGGCTATGAGATGATTCACAATATGAGTGAACCTTTTTTGCACATCATAGATTGTTTCTTCAGCCTTCATCCTAAACATTTCATACTCCTGAATTAATGTGTTCTTTCTAGCTCTCTTGACTTCATCTGTGCCTTCATGAGTTACCTCTAACACATCCCACATTTCTTTTGTGGATTGACAAATTGATACCCTGTAGAATTCATCCAATGTTAGTGTAGATGAGATTATATTCTTGGCTCTCACATCATAATGAGCACGTTTATTTTCATCAGGAGTCCAAGATAGGAAATCTTTAGGTATAGTTTTTCCTTCCTCAATTTTTGTAGGTATAAATGGACCATTAACAATAACATCCCATACACCTTTATCAACTGATTCTAAAAAGATCTTCATTCTTATTTTCCAGAAGGGATAGTTATCTCTAGAAAATAAGGGTGGTCTGTTTATTGAAGCCCCTTCAGAAAAAGCCTGTGAAATATTGGCCATCTGTTAGGATCTAGTCGACTATGAATTCGACTAACCAGCTCTGGTGCCACTTGTTAAAATTGATGTACCAATATTTCACAACCAAGAGGGGGGGTGAATTGGTATTAACAAATTTTGCCCAGTTTTAGCACTTTTGAAATTGTTGTGATAAAAACCTTTGCTTTTGAATCAATTAAAATAGTATGGTTTGATGCTTAATGTATGGAGCATTTATACTATGACAAGATAAAGAGAGAAAGAGATAAAGCACACAAAATTTTTATACTGCTTCGATTCTTAAGAATCTACATCCAGTTCATCTAGCAAACCACAACTAGATATATTCACTATATCACAAGAATTTCAAGATTTACAAATACACTTGATAAATCTAAATTCTAAGATAAAGGAACACACACACAGGCATCCACACACTTGCACAACCACACAACAACAAGGCTATCACACACTTGCTTTAGACAGAAAACAACAGAAACAAACAGTTTCAAACTATATCAAAACACAAGAACAAAGCCTACAAAATGGATTGAGTACACCTTTTCCAAGACTGAAATTTCTTCATCTTGCAAAGTCAAAATTGAATGTGTCTTGATAGAATTCTTCAAGAGGACCTTCCAAGATAGCTCCAAGAATCTGTTTCGCACCTCTCTTTCTTTCTTCTGCTTTTTCAGATTCTACTTCAGAAAGTGCAGAAACTGTTTTTATATAACAGCTGCTATCAGGCACGAACCTAGTTGACTACATTAGTTGGCTAGTCGACTATCGGGAAGTGTAGAAACTATTTTTATATAACAACTGCTATCAAGCACGAACCTAGTCGACTACATTAGTTGGCTAGTCAACTATATTATGACTGAGTCCAACACCAAGTTCCAGGATATGCGTAGTTAACTATATTCGTAACCTAGTCAACTATCGGGGCAACAAATTGATATTTTCAGGATATCACATACATGTCAAATTAACCAATGTAAAGCTATTATGGGCATCATCAAAAACTTAGCACATCACACATGCATACATTTAGTAGCAATAGTAAATTCAAATAAAATATAATACATAACATTCCTTAAATTTTAAACAAAGTCCAAATAACTCATTTAAATAGTGTTGAATACAGTTTACAAAGAAATGAAATTTTTTTAAAACTATTTGATAAAAAAAATAACTCATTCAAAATCAATATGTTAATATTTTAATCATGTTTTTTTTTAATTTAAATTAGAGTATAGCAGGTACGAGTATTCACGGGTACAAATACTATGATACTCGTACCCGCCCCGTTAACATGCGGGTATTAAAAATACGCATACTCATTACCCGTGGCTATCCATTTACAATATCCATTCTCTACCTGTTGCGGGTTTTATTCACGCATACTTGCAAGTACAAATTTTTTTGACATCCACATCCAAGAAGAGGGAACAAACAACAAAAATTGAACCTTGCGATTTTCTCTATCTTTTTCTAGGAAAAGGGCTTTGATAATTCATAAATATTTACGATAAAAGATAATCTGGAAAAATATATCTTTAAATATTTTATTTGATATTTTAAATAATTATCTATAAAATATCAAAAGATAATAACTACCAAATCTTTTTTAAATATAAACCAAGATCTTCTCAAATCTTTTTAGATATCAACAACAAACAGGTATATCTTGATAGATAATTTGAGTAGGTTGCAAATTGCTGATTTGGAAAATTAATGCAAATATTAGTTGATGATAATTTATCATATATTTTTAAGTAATTAATTTATTTAATTCTATCTTATATTGATATTATCAACCAACTATATTTGTCAAATAATTTTAAAATTGGCTATATCTCTCCAAATATTTTTTAGATATTCATAACAACTATAAAGATAAATTATATTTAAGATTATTTTAAAGATATTTGATATATTTTAGCAATAAAAAAGCCCAGTCCAGGTCCTATATAAAGAGGTCAAGAATAAGCAAAAAAAAGAAGTTCGAAACTTAAGAGTTTAGGAACCCTTAAGGTGGGCCTAATTTCGTTCTATCGTCATTCTTCTTCTATTTTTATTTTGATTCCATGGTGTTAAACTTCTTGGGTTGGTTCCATTGTAATTTCATTATGGATTTTGAGGTTAGAATGAATAAATCAGTTTGTTCTTTTGATTCTTGTTGTGATTTATTTTCATCTATGTCTTTTACTTCTGAATCACGTGAAAAGTAATGGTTTTTACATCATAACTAATTAGTGCAATGTTTTAATTTACATGCATATTGATCACATGAGTTCAAGGATTTTTAATTTTGATTGAGAATGTACTTTGACTAAATTTAAAAACTTTCATGTGATTGAATGAGTTTTTGCCAATGAGTGAGAATATACTTTGATTAGAGGTGAAAAATTTAACTAGAATTAATCAAGAATGTGCTTTGATTAATTAGCTTTCTTTCTTGATTTTAGAGGTAAAAGAATGGACATGATTAAGCATAGTAATATTTAATTGAGAATGTACTTTGGTTAAATTTAATGTGATTAATCTATAAAGTTCTTGCTTTTGATTGAGAATTTACTTTGGTTAATAGTGAAAGCGCCAACAAATTAATTGAGAATTTACATTGATTAATTTGCAAATCTACAACAATAATTAATTGAGCAATAATCTTTATATAACCGACGATGAATTATATTTTGAAAAAGAAGTGGAATCAATCTATTTTCTTTATCATTATTTTATATCTTTTTATCTTTTTCCAACTTTATTTCTTATTTTATTTTATTAATCCTTTTGTGTAGTTTTAAAAAGAGCTAATTTGTTAGAAATCAATTTCATGTTCATTAGAAGACGAGTAAGGGTTAACTTTACCCATACTAATCTTTTGACTATTTTCTTAACAAGATTTGTATAAATTTGATCGCTTCACGACAGTGTTATCAAGTGGTCACACAATTGTTGTAGGTCGAAGGAGACCTGTCACGCGTCACCACAACAATTGGAGACCATAGTGTCCTCTACCGTCGAACACTATTGTTGTACAACATTGCCGCTGACCACCATCAAACATCGTCATCGCACACCGCTGCTGCAAAATGGAAGGTTTCAAGCTTTCAAGAAATGCAAATGAAGGCAAGCAAATATCGTCCAACACCATTGTTGCACAGCATTGTCGTAGACCACCGTCGTCACACACTATTGTTGCAAAATGGATGGTTTAAAGCTTTCGAGAAACGAAAATGGAGGCAATCAAAAATGGAAGCAAATGCAAAATGAATCAAAAAGCAGATGCAAAATGGTAAGTTTGATACCTTGGGTGGTTTTCACGCACAGAGAAATGAAGGCAAACAAACTCAAAGCCCTTTCGAGCAAAGTTGGCAGCACTAGAGAAGACAGGTTGAAATTAAAAACTTAAGGTTCACGTCTGGCGCCTTTATGTTAGACGTAAATTTCGATATTTACGTTCGGCCGCACACAGTTAGACGTAAATTTATGTCTAATTCATTTAAACCAAACGTAAATTTACGTCTGACTTTGTGTGGTCATACGTAAATATAGAAATTTACATCTATTATAGAGGCGCCAAACATAAATATTGATGACTTATTTACAAGTATGCAAGTAGTCATTTTTAATGTCTGATCCCTCTATATCAAATGTGAATGTGCACACGTAAAAGCCATTTTCTGTATTAGTGAAATTTATCTCCGATCAATATCAAATTTTTATTGCTTTTTATCCATAGGATCGTTCTTGTACCTATTATTTGTGTTTTCTTTTTTAATAATAAATAATATATGAAATATTCCTTTTTTTTAAATATAAAACTACATTAATATATATATATATATATATATATATATATATATATATATATATATATATAAATGCCTTTGATGATAAAATATAGTATAAAGACATACAAACGATTAATTATCTTCTCCTTATGATTAATAGGTACTTAGTAGTTGCAAATCATGTGCAAATTGTAAAATAAGTATATTAATCCTTTACCTTATTTTAAAGCTTCTAAATTTGTTGTTTTGAATGTTTGTTCTTGCAAAAACATTTAAATTTTTTTTTATAATTAAGATTTTGTATTAAAGTGTATTATGTATGAGTTAACTCATGAATAAGGATTTATTAACATTCTAACTCTCAAAGTAAGCACTTCTCATTAATATATTTGCTCAAAAAAACCACCCTTTGAAGGAAGTTGTCTATTCAATGCTGATAAACATTACGTGCCCCTCAATCTCATTAGAAGCCAATATGACTTTGATATCATAAACAAGCTTAAAACCCTTTTACTGAACAATAGGAGCCCAAGTATTGTTATCATTCACATGTTTATTGAAAAATTTTGGCGATTATATTCTTAGATATGTATAAGTCACAAGAAAGAAAAAATTAACAAGAGGTATTTGATGAAAACAACTCAATGAGAGCTTGCTAACTGATTTATTAGAACATTGTTCAATATATAGAGTACAATGTCCCATCATATAAAGGGAAAAGTAAAACCTAATAAAACAAAATATTTGATAATAATAAAAGAGAATCAAATATATGACATCTCTATCAATATAAAGAATAGCAGAAGATATATAATATCTTTATTACCCCCTCTCAAGGTGGGCATGGAGATTGTAAAGTCCCAACTTGGAAGTAGCAACTTGGAAAGCAGAAGGATGTAATGACTTAGTAAACATATCAGTAAGTTGACGTGTAGAAGGAATATGGAGAAGGTGAATAAGGTCATCAAGAAGATTTTGTCGAATAATATGACAATCAATTTCTATATGCTTGCTTCTCTCATGAAAAGTGGGATTCTTGACAATGTGAATAGCAGAATTGTTGTCACAAAAGACAATGTAAGGAGTGAGAACGACAAAATGCAAATCCTGAATAAGGTATTGAATCCATTGTAGTTCACATGCCAGGGATGCCAAGGCACGATACTCAGCCTCAGAAGAAGACCGTGAAATAGTGGTTTGTTTCTTAGAATTCCAAGCAACCAAAGAGGTGCCTAAGAAAACACAATATCTAGAAACAGAGCGTCGAGTAGTGGCACATGTTGCCCAATCAGAATCAGAAAACGCTTGAATTTTAAGAGAGGTGTTGGATTTATACAAAAAAACCATAGCCAGGAGCATGTTTTAAGTATCGAATGATCTGTAACGCCTGTTGCATATGTGGTTCACGTGGAGAAGAAACAAACTGGCTGAGTTGTTGGACAACAAAACTAATATCAGGCCTGATGTTAGTCAAGTAAAGTAATCATCCAATCAAACGCCGAAAGAAAGAAGGATTTGGTAGAAGAGCTCCCTCGTAGGCATGAAGTTTGATAGAAGGATCAGATGATGTTGGTGCAGGTTTACATCTAAGCATACCTGCCTCTGAAATGAGGTCCAAACAATATTTTCTTTGGTTTAAAACTAATCCATCAAGAGAACGAGTAACTTCTAGGCCCAAAAAATATTTGAGAGGCTCAAGATCTTCAATATGAAATCTAGAATGAAGATGAGCTTTTACAACATTAATTTCAGCAATGCTATTACTAGTGAGAACCATATCATCGCATTAAACCAATAAAACAATAATATCCTTGGCAAAGTTCTTCATAAATAGAGAGTGGTCAGCATAGCTTTGTGTGTATCCAAGAAGAAGTAGCTCTGAAGTGAATTTTTTATTCCAATTATGACTGACTTATTTTAAATCATATAGAGACTTGCTAAGCTTACAAACAAGATTTGGCTAAGGAAGAGAAAGGCCAGGTGGAGGCTTCATATAAATCTCTTTATGTAAATATCCATGGAGGAAAGCATTGTCAACATCCAACTGATGAATAAATCAATCATTAGCAGTGGCCAATGCTAAAACGATGCGTACACTAGTAAGTTTGACAATAGGGGAGAAGGTTTCAAAATAATCAAGCCCCTCAATTTGAGTAAAACTCTTAGCCACCAACCGTACTTTAAACCTATCAATTGTGCCATCTGGTTTATGTTTGAGTTTGTAAACCCAACAACAACCAATTGGCTTGATGCTAGAAGGAAGAGGAACTAAAGTCCAAGTCTGGTTTCTATCAAGAGCATATAACTCAGCATCCATAGCCTATTTCCAACAATTATATTGAGCAACTTCTTTGAAGGAGAAAGGTTCAGCTTGGGCAGAAATATTAGACAAAAGGCAGTATGGTCAGGAGAACAATTATCATAAGAAACAAATAAATGCATTGGATAAGGTGTGGAAAAAGTAGAGCATGATGTAGAAGCAACACCATAATAATATTGATCTAAGTATCGAGGCCTGTTTTTCACTCTCTGAGAAGTTCTAAGATGAGGATCAGTAGCTTAAGCATTATCAGAAACAAGACTAAACATGTTCTGTAGTAAGGTCACTGGCATGTGAAACAGGTAAAGTGGGAAAATCATACATGCTAATATCACAGGAATGAGAATCATCAATTGAAGCAATAAAGTTATCATATGGCAAATAGACTTGGAGTGAAGATCATACAAAACATATCCTTTTGTTCCTGATTTATAACCAAGGAAAAAACATTTTAAGCTTCAGGAATCCAATTTAGTTCTTTTAGTAGTGGCAGAACTAGCATAAGCCAAACAACAAAAAACTTTTAGATTAGAAAAATCGGGTTTAATAGAATAAACCAATTCATAAGGAGATCGATTATTGAGAAAAGGAGTGGGTAACATATTAATGAGATGAACAACCAATTTAAGCGAATAAGACCATAAAATGTTTGGTATTTTTGCTGGAAAAAGAAGAGCACGACACACATTGAGAAGATGTTGATTCTTCCTCTCAACAATCTTGTTTTGTTGAGGAGTTGTGACACAAAAAGATTCAAGAAAAATACCCTTACTATTATAGAAATCATTAAGAAGAAAATTTTTGCCATTATTAGAACATATTTTCTTAAGCTTACAAGAAAACTGATTTTCTGTTAAAGTAATAAAATCTTGAAGAAGAGGTCTAACTTCAGTTTTATTTTTAAGAAAAAGAATCCAAGTAATTTGTGATAGTCATCAACTATAGTTAAAAAATACTTGTATCCATCAATGAAAGAGATAGAAATCGGGCCCCAAATATCAACATGGATAAGTTCAAAAAATTGAAGAGATTTACCAGTGCTTGAAAAATATTTCAGACGTTTTTGTTTGGCAAAAGCACAAGAATCACAAGCAATAGTAGAAGGAGAAAAAATGTCAGAATGATTAGAAGCAAGAAGCTTTAAAACGTTATCAGATGGATGACCAAGTTTCATATGCCACAAGTTACAAGAATTAACATTATTAATGAGAGCAGAATGTTCTAAGGAAATATTTGTGTTAGATATACTCAAGTTACGTATGTCTTGAGAACTATCTAAGAGATAAAATAGGCCTTGATGTTTCCTAGTTGTTCCAATCGTCTAGACTGCACCATAAGACAAGTATTTTGGGAGAAAACCATAAAACAATTAGTAGAATTAATCAATTTAGGAATAGAAATGAGTTGAACAAAAAATTCAGGAACAAAAAAGGTGTTATGAAGGATAAGATTGCCCAAGACAATGGTACCTGAGAATTTAGCAATGATAGAGTTTTGTTTATGTAATTGTATAGAAATAGGAGAAATAGGTTTGAGATTTTGAAATAAATATTTAAAAGGACAAATATGGTCACTATCTAAAATCCAAGAAGAAAAGGGAAAAACAAAACCTGTGGGTTTGGTACTACATTGATGAACAACAATTGTGGGAGAAGAATCATTTTGAGACGACTAGATCAAGGCGAGAAGAGCTTCATACTGCTCTCTAGAGAAACCAAACTGAGCTTTAGCTTTGTCATCCTTCCTGGCACAAAGATCGAAAGGAGATGAGGCGGTATCAACCATACTAGCATAGAGTGTGGAAGAAGGAGAATGGACTTTGGTGTTTTGGTGATAGCCTTGAGGCAGGCCATGCTTAATCCAACAGTTACTAGAGGTGTGATCGGTTCGATTACAATGGTCACAATACTTGGGATTGCGACCACCAAACCGAGCAAAGCTTCTTGTCCACAATTGCCAAAGAAACTACTGCAAAAATGTTGCTCATGTCCCTCGTGAAAGGCAAGATTGACAATAGACTCTAGAGAAGTAGAATAAAAAGTAGCCTTAAATTCACGTTCTTATTGAAGAATCAAAGAGAAATTTTTGGCCATGGCAAGAAATCAACATGAACGGAGAAAATGCGGAAGGCGATTTAAATCTGATACCATGTTAGATATGTATAAGTCATGAGAAAGAAAAAAATTAACAAGAGGTATTTGATGAAAACAACTCAATGAGAGTTTACTAACTAATTTATTAGAACATTGTTTAATATATAGAGTACAATGTTCCACCATATAAAGGAAAAAGTAAAACCTAATAAAATAGAGTATTTGATGATAATAAAAGAGAATCAAATATATGATATCTTTATCATATAAATAATAGCAGAAGATATATAATATCTTTATCAGTATTCTCCAAAAATTATGCGAGCAATTGGATATTAGTTGAGGTTATATTTATATATATATATATATATATATATATTATTGACAGAACTTGAACAAAAAGTTCAAGGATATCAAATTATATTTTTTATATATAAGTTATATTTTTTAATTAAAAAAAAATCTTCATTTTTTTCTATTCAAAATAAGCACACATAATAGTAGAATCTAAAAAAGTATGACTATCATTGCTTATCATATCATTAAATAATCATAAAAAACTATCCTTAAAAGTTCGGTCCAAAATGGTCCTTAATTCCTCAATTTCAATGTAGTGTAACTTGATTTTGAAAATAATAAAAGATTGAAGTTGAAAATTGAGTTAGGAAGGAGAGGTGGGAAAGAGATAGAGATGTAGAAGAGAGAGAAACAAAAAAAAAAGAAGCTTTTTTTCAAGTTTTAAAAAAACAGTCTTAAACTAACTTAATATACAAAATATAATTTTTAGATATATTGAATTTTATGTTAATTAGGGAAACATACTGTCTATTGTTTCTAAGGGAAACATTGACATTGTTTTATATCGGTAGATATTAATGACATTGTTAATAACAATATCTTTCATTTAAAGTGTTTATGTTTGGTTGCCATGTATATTTGTATCACTCTTTATTATAAAAATATTCACCTTATATGTATTTTAGATATAAGGGAGATTAATTCTATACAATTTTTCTCTATATATAACAATAATAATATAAAAATATAATTTTAAAATATATTTAAAAATTTTAGGAGAGTCTTGGCTCTCCTTAGTCATTAATATATATATATATATATATATATATATATATATATATATATATATATATATATATATATATATATATTTGCACATTATCTAGATCACACATTCAGAAAAGGTTTATATTTTAAGATATTTCATTTAAGCTTTCTGTAGCAGTGAGAGATCTTGACCTATGATTTTAGGGGACCAAAATAATATACTCAACGGTTATAATTTTTAAGTTGTATTTGATGATATGGACTCCATCTTAAATAAGTTTTTGTGATTTGATCTTTTGCACAATCATTGGATATTTCTGTACTAAGTGAGACTTCTTGTATCATGTTTCAAATAATTAATATCAAATTCATCATTTCTAACTTTTCTAATTGGATGTTCAATATCATGATTCGGAAGATATAAGGAAGTTGAATATTTTTTTTTCATCTTTCACTTGTAACTTCTCTTTTATTATTTTAAAAAAAATTTATTTTTTTATTCTCTATCAATATATCTATTTTAAAAAATTTAAAATTAAAAAATAATTGATTATAATCAAATAAAAATTTGGAAAAATAAATACTAAAAGAAGAATATGATGATGAACCACAATTAAAAACTAATTATGAAAAAACATACGAATTTCTTTTATATACATAAAAAATTAATATATAAAAACCTCATGAAATAAAAATAAAAATGCTAACTATTAAATTAATTTTCAATATATATATAATTTAATATTTTTAAAAAAATTTAAAATATTTTAATATATAAAAGTTTGGGGACCATGTACCCCTCTGTCTTTTGTGATTGATAAGTTCCGTCGCTGTGAATATGATTTCGATTAAATTGTGCCACCAGTTTCTGATCCCTAGGACTCCGTTGTTTTCTTTATATTTGAATTTACACACGTGAGTGAACAAGTTTTCTTCTTCTCAGTTTGCTATAGACATTTTGGGATATTGTCCCAAAGCGTCTTGGCGGACCGCATTGGCAACAAAATCAGCGTTGTCGTAAAGAAAAATCCATGTGGTTCTCCCAAGGTTGGCCTGCCGAAGATGTTTATGTGTCTTGCAGAAACGATCAAATTGTGGTACTACGCATGATAAACAGCTTTCAAACTTTTTGTTTTTTATGGAATTTTGTAAAGAATCATTGTCCTGTTTCTGTTAACCAGTACGAACATGGTTTAACTTTTCTTCACCAATAAATTACTCTTGACTACATCATCACTTGGATAAAAAAATCACTTAGTTGCATGCAAATGGTAACGTACTAGTAAAGCCATTTTTTATCTACTTTAGAAAGTAGAATAATGGGGTTGCTTTTGCTGTTAATTTATCATGGTTTGATAACTCCTAAATATGTGTTGAAGTATTACATCGAGTTAATACGAAAAAAATAACATTATAAATAAAAAGACTCATAAATTTATTATTTTAAAATTTTGAGTCAGAAATGATATTAATTTTTTATATATAATAATAAATTTTTAAAAAATATTTTTGGATATCAGAATCTTTATATAAATATATAAAATTTATTGAGGGTGTAAAATATATAAAATATATTAAAATTAAAAAAATACTTCAAATTATTTATTAATTTTTTATACATAGAAAGAAAAAATTTGGAGCTATCTATAGTTAAATTATAAAAAAATTTATATTTATAATTTTTTTTCTTTGATATCGTATTCATCATGTTGTACCTAGTTCATTCGAAAAAAAATTCTTAAAAAATAAATTTTAAATTTAATCCGATATCACAAAATTAGTTTATAAAATAAAATTTGTATTTATTTAAATATTTTGAAATTGTCTTATTTCTACGGAAATGAAACTTCTAACTATAACCATGAATATTGTTTCATTCGTAAACAAATTTAAAATTGCATAAGTAAAACGCAGGAAGAAAAAATTATATTTGAATTTAGATTTCTATATCTATATATATATAAAGGTGATTTAGTTGTTATTATGGAATTCTTTTCTTGTGTTACTGATGAATAAATTTATCTATATAATATAGAATTGGATTACCGGTATGTAAGAATGAACTATTTTTATTATTAAATCTGCTTATCTTAGGTGATGCGTGCAATTTTTTCTTTCAATGGCAATAGTGATTCTAGTTTATATTTTTTTTTTCTTAAATTTGTAAATAATTCTTTCCACAAAGTTGGATCATGTTTTGTTATTTATGCTTTTGAGTATGTTTTGAAGAAGTACTTTCAAATATTTTAGTTGGAGAGTGTACTTATAGTTTCTTAAATCAACGAATGTATCTTTATAAAGATGGCATGTAATGTTTGTGTTTTTATATCAAATAATATAAGTATTTTTTTATATTTTTAATTGATTAATTAATATCTTTAATAATAAATAAAAATAATTTTTATTTTTATATTATTAATTATCTTACTAAAATTAATAATTACTAAAATTATTATTATTAAAAATTATAATTATTCTAATAGTTATTATTATTATTAGTATTATTACTATTATCAACTATAATTATTATTATCTTTATTATTACAAACTATAATTATTTTTATTAGTGTTACATTATTATTAATATAATTATTATTATTATCAACTATAACTAAAATTATTATTATTATTGATATCCCAATTTTAGTAGTCTAAAAAAACTAATAAAATAGGATATTTCATCCCAGTCTTCAAAACAGATTATTCTGTGTATAAAATATATTAATACAGTCTTATCAATAATAGGACTATAAAATATAACATTTATACAAACCAACTAAAACCAAAAAGGAATATATACACCAACCATTCACTTACAACATCTCCTACAACAAACTTCCCCAACCTAATAGGTGACTCCTCATTAGAGATGGCAAATAAACCCGCCCTCGTAGGTATTGTCCAAACCCGTCCCCGTTTTGATGGGAAATCCCCGCATTGACTGGGTATGAGTATGGGTATGGATAAAGAGAATCCCCGACTTTTTCAATTGGGTATGGGGATGGGTATGAGGATGTACATATCCCCGCCATAATATTCGTCTCTACCACATCTCCTTCCCCATTTAAATTATTAAAATATTCACAATTAATTAAATAACCTTATATATATATATATATATATATATATATATATACTCTCTATTTTTTATTTCTTCTTTTTATTTTTTTTGTTATTAAATTTTTTATTATCTCTAATATATTTTTCATCTTATCATAACCTTTATGTAATTATGTTAAGATGATGTGTGTCAATTAAAAGTTGTTTATCTCTTAGATTTGAATATTTATATTATTTTTTAATATTTTTATTTATTATATATTTTTCTTTAACATGAGAATGTTGAATACTTTCAATTTAAGTGTTTAATAGCATAAACCTTTCATTTACTAGTAATATTGGAAAAAATATTATTTACTTATTATTATTCATTTTTGTTTCATTTGAAAAACTCTTTGTTTCGCTAAAACAATTTTTGTTATTTATCAACCATTGAGTATATATGATATGTTGATATTTGAAAAGTTTTCTTAGATCTCTAAGGTATTTTTCATCTTATCATATCCTTAATTATACATTTATTTTTTCTTTGTGTGATTTCTTTCAATAGTCTCTCAAATTGTTTCTAAGACACACATTTGTTAATTTTTTTTATATTTTTATTGTTGTTTATTTTCATCGTGTAGAATACTATTTCGATATATTTTATCTGATTATTTTTTATTTTCTAACTCATTATCAATCATACTGTAATTTATTTTTTTATTGTATAAATAGTTTTTATTTATTACAACATAAAAATTTAATGTAATTGACATGAATAATTTTTTATCACCATCCAACATATATTTTATTATTATGTTTATTATTTATTCTTTGCGTCATTTTGATCAAGTGGTGTATTATAACTTTTATTAGTGTATAAAAAAGAAATATATTAGAATTTAAAAAATTGAAGTAAACAAACATTTAAAATATATTTTAATTCGAATATTTATTTTTCTTTTATATTTTTTAAAAAATATTTTCAAATTTTATCAACTAGGTTTCATTAATGTTTTCAAATTTAATAAATGTTTTGGTTCTCATAAAATTTTATTTGGTATTCTAATCTAAAATGTAAACAATTATAATTTATTTCAAAGTATTTGATATGGAAGAAACAATCATCCTTCTAATATTGAATATTTGATTATATTATGTTTCCTTTATGTAATTTTTTATTATTTTATAAAACTTAATTAAAATTAATATTGAACTATAAGAAAATGAGTACTGGCATGGATACGAGATTATATCCGTTACCTGGTGGGGATGAGGATGGTACAAAAGTTTGATACTCGTTGGATTTGGGTATGGGGATGAGGATGAATTTTTTCTACGGGAATGGGTATGGGATAACGAAATCTCATCCTCCAGAAATACCTCTGAAAATGCTAACCATATATGCTCCCAGCGAATAGGTGATCATCAGTAAAACAAGACACACAACACAAAACAGAAACACAACAAATCATATAACAAAGGATTTTCATATAATAGAAATAAAATCTATATCACATTCTTGATCAATCATACAAATCATTGATAAATATAAATATACCACATACAATGACTCCAACAAGACTCCATATCCAAATACATGCATTTGACATAGGAGATCACTAGAGGCATGCACTTGAAGTAGTATTTACGCCTTGCAAAGGCCAAAACAAAGGGGTTATCACCTTACTACTCTCAAGGTAAGTCTGTTAACGTCTTTGACCAAGGTAAAGCCCCTAGACTAGGACCTCCTACTACTCTCACCATATAACACATTCTATTCTATTTAAGTGTGGATGTTTATTAGAGTATTAGGATACCTCACTACCTACCTTATCTCAATGCATACACTAACAAAACCAAGTACTAATCATCCTTGGATCAGCATCAACCATTCTCAATTTCCATTTTCAACATGCTCACCCATCACAATTAAAATATATTCAGTTCATATCATAATGAATTTCATAAACATGCCTCATATCACTCATATAAGAAATGAAAATATACTAAACCAGTAAAACAATTGAATTAGGACTTCAACGCTCAACGCCCAAGCCCACACTAAATGCCATTCGTCTCACAATTATAGGCGCTCAACGATAAAACTAGTGCTTAGCGCCAAGGACTTAAAGTACCTCCAAACCTTTAGAGGTCCCAACACTCAGGCACCGCTTAGCGTCAATCGTCTCGCATTTTTTAGCACTCAATGTCGATTCTGACGCTAAGCGTCACACCAGATATCAACACAGGTTTGGTTTTTCTTGAGAATTCTACTACTTGTCTTCATGACTCTAATTAGAACTTCCATTATAGATTTTTGGTTCAAAAAAATGGTTCTAAATTGAGGAAGGTAATACCAATTAGAGTTATGACTCAGGAATCCATCTTTCTTAATTTACCCCAAATTTAAACAATGCATTCACATCTCAATTCATTTAATACATCAATCAATTCACCAATTCACAACAATCGGTCCATCAATTCTAATTATACCATAACTATACAAAATGAAATCATCAACTCAATCAAGTATTAGCTTCCCTTACTAGTTATCCTTCTTAAACAACTTTATGAACGCTAAACACCTCTAACTCCATAGGATGTTCTATTTACATATAGAAATATCATAAGAATGATTAGGACATAATGTTATGATCATTGATCAACAAAGACTTATACAAATGAATAAAATGACGCATGCAAGTGGAAGAGAGGTCACATGCAACAAAAAACAAAAATAGACCAAAAAGAAGGCAGAAACTCAACTTACGTGAACAGAGAAACTGATCGGTCCAAGTTGAAGAGCTCGCCATGAGGATCACTCCTATGGTTTTAGATCTTCAATCAGGCGAACATAGGAGGAGAACTTTTAAAGAGAAGGCAGAGAACTCTAGAAAAGTAATTTCTAGATAGATAGTGTATTTTAAAATAATGAAACTCTTTTATAACAATTCTATTTATAATAAAACCTTTTAATATTAAAATAATCGTCTCACTATTTTTAAACCATTACCGGTCTTAAAATACAACTTTCTAAGGTTTTACAATTATAAACTATAATTATTATTGTTAAGTATTATTAGTATTATCAATTATAATAATAATAATAATTATTATTATTATTATATATTTTTACTATTATAATAATAATAATTATTATTATTATTAACAAATATAATTATTATAATAATAATTATAGTTATTATCAATTGCAATTGTAACTATAATTATATATTTAACAACTATAATAATTATTATTATAATAATAATAAGTATTATTGTTATTATGAATTATTATTATTATTATAATTATTATTTATTTTGGTTGTAGAATTAATTTTAGTACTATTTAGTTATTATTATTAGTATTATTATAATTCTTCTGATGCTAAGTTCAATGGTAGAATTTAGGTATTGTTTGTCTTGGAGCGTCGATATTTTGTACTTAAAAAATGTAACATAGTATTTAAACTATGACCATAGTCTTACATTACTTAAAAATTGAGACCTAAGAAAAATGACGAATCATCCCTAATGATGGCTTAAGGAACTGATGGTTCTGTTACCGGTCTCACGGGACCGATAGTTCCGTTACCGGTCCCACAAAACCGATGGTTTCGTTATCAGTTTCACGAGACCGATGATTCTGTTACCGGTTCCACGAGATTGATGGTTCAAGTTAAACAATTTTGTATTATTTTATTTTGTAGAGGGTTATATTTCAACATATGTCTACACACCCTTGAATATATCTCTCTCTAAGTTAAAGTGTTTGTATGTGTTTCATGTTTTTTTTTTTTACAAATTTTAACATTAACTTCAATTTTGTTTTATGGGACAATTTATATTTCATAATATACCTACATGTTTATTTAACTTTTTACATAATTTTGCTTTTATTTATTATGGGTCATGTTTCAATTAGTAACATTTTTTTTGTTTTTTGTTTAGTTGCACTTTTTATTTTTTATTTTTTGTTGATTTATTTCTACATCTTTTGTTATTTATATGTTTATCATTATTGCTATTTATATGTTTATGTTATTATTATTGATATTATTATTATTATTTTAATACGTATTATCATAAAATAATATAATTATTTAATTTTTATATGACTTAAATTTTTATTTCTAAAACATACCTCTATATATACATATATAATTGTAATAATATATATATATATATATATATATATATTTTATTTTTTTTTTTAAAATATATTTATATATATATATATATAATTTTATTAATATATATATATATATATATATATATATTAAATTTATTTAAACAAATATATTTCTTAATTATATTATTTTTCCGATAAAAACAAAAATAAATAGTGGCGTGGGTTGACATATTAATTGTTATGATATTTAATTCTTTTATTTTTTTTAGTAATTTTTGTCTATAATCTTTTTATTATTTCCTTTGGTAAAATAATTTAAACACCGTCTGTTCAAAAAGCTATATGATAGGTAAATAAAGTATATTATATATAGAGTTATCTTTCTACCTTATATATTTGAATAATATAAATTTTTTTAATTGATTAATTAATATTTTAATAATAAATAAAAATAATTGTTATTTTTATATTATTAATTATCTTACTAAAATTAATAATTTAAATAAAATATTATTATATAATTTTTGTTTTATATAATATAATTAAATGTTAGTTTTTTAAATTATTTTTTATTTTAACTTTAACGAAATTAATTTTAAATTATTCTTATTTTAAATTTTAATTATAAAAATTTAAATAGACCTTGACTGCCTGTTCCAGTCTACCTATAACCTATGAATTAGCTGGTGAGATAGCAAATGAAAACTCAGAAGATATTGTCTTTTCTGAAAAAAAAAATGAAAAAAATAATAGCACTGTTGTTTTTGCATGCTTAAGGTTACAAGTAATAATAATTGAAAACAAAATTTTTTTGAAAAATTTATTAACAATAAATATAATAAGATAAAATGGTAATTTTTCATTTATTATTTTCTAATTTCTTCAAAAACAGTGGGATAGAATTTTGTAGTAATTTCTCTATTTTATCTCTGTCATTTTCTTGCATCTCTCCAAAAAAATAATATGATCATCCTTTATGTCTTCTTTTTCAATTTTCTTGAACAATAAAAAAACATAGCC
>Ga0209589_1003562_pt1 | contig 27178 bp, 19 predicted proteins | sample CowpeawhiteBW_FD_187525 | JGI IMG/M metagenome (GOLD analysis project Ga0209589, IMG submission 187525) | Root nodule microbial communities of legume samples collected from California USA - Cow pea white BW (SPAdes) (version 2) | ecosystem: Host-associated > Plants > Roots > Nodule | place: USA...
ACCAAGAATCACCATGGTGACGTTTTTTCTGCCATTTTTGTTGGGACAATTTCTTAGAACCATCCTTTACTTCTTAAGCACGTGGGGAATGGGTTTTTGAGGCATTGTTTACTCCACACGGCATTCAAAAGCCGTTTCAATAAAATTGAAAAAAAAAATGAAACGGAATGTGTATTCCGTTTCATACACTCCCCACACGGCTTACAAAAGCCGTTTCAGTAAAATTTAAAAAAAACAAAATGCCAAACGGAATGTGTATTCCGTTTCTCCCTTCCCACACGACTTACAAAAGCCGTTTCACAAACAATTCAAAAAAAAAATGCCCAAACGAAATGTGTATTCCGTTTCGCACTTCCCACACGGCTTACAAAAGCCGTTTCACAAACAATTGAAAAAAAAAAGTAAAGCAAGTGTGTTCCGTTTCACCATTCTGGAAGTGCACTCCTAAGGGTTTGTTTTGGGGGTGCAATGGTGCAGGGGTATGCGTTCTTGGGGTTTTATTAGGGGTGCAGCGTCAGGGTTTGGGGGTGCAAGGGTATGGGGTAAAAAACACACAGTAAATTTATATTTAACCATGAGCAATTATGGGAATAAAATTGGTTTTGGGGGGTACAGACGAGATTCTTGGAGGTGTAGGGAGAAGCCCCCAACAGATGGATAATTATTGCTGACGGTTTCGTATTTTACTAACTAGTATGTGGACCGGGTTTTTGAAAATATAATGTATTTATATATTAATTTAAACTTATAAAAAATTAATTATTATTTAAAAATTATATAAATTAAAAAAGTATCTAAATCAATTGTTAGTATTAAATTTAATATTTTTCTTTATATGAAAAGTACCCACCTCTAACACTGAATATATATATATATATATATATATATATATATATATATATATATATATATATATATATATATATATATATATATATAATCGTAACTTTTATTAAATGTTACATTACTCAACAAATTATTTAATTAATTTTTAAAAATATTGTATTAGATTAGAAATTTTGTACATATTGATAATATTAATTCTAACAAAATTTGACATAAATAGTTATAATTATAAGAAAGTAGAATTTAATTTGAATTGAAACATTTCAAGTTGATCCTTTATTTATAATTTTTATTATATTTATTACAATTTATTATATAATTATTATCATTTATTATATTCTTTAATTTATATTCATTATCATTTACTATTGTTTGTATTATCTATTTATTATTATTTATTACAAGTTATTTTACTATTTGTTATTCATTACCCTTTATTTGTGTTTATTGTTATTAATTATCATTTATTATTATATGTTTTATAATTATTTACTATAAAATATAATGTTATATCAATCAATAATATCTAATGAATCCTGTAACACTCCATTTTAGTTATAAAAGATAACACAAAACAAATAGACAAACAACACACAAAAAAACATAAATTACAAAAAAGGTTAAATTAGTGTATAAAAGAATTAATCACACCAATTCTAATATAATCATAGATAGAATAAGTATGTATTTGCACAAAAATCAATTAACACTAAACTCAATTATTCGGATGCATGCCCTTTATATAGAATTCTCTAGAGGTGTGCACCTATGTTGGTTCATAAATTCTATAGAATTTAGCCTGAAGAGGTTATCACCCAACCACACACAAGGTTAATCTCCTTTCACGCTTAGAACCCAAATAAGTTCAAAGACTAAGATCTCTTTTGAGTGTGAATGATTATTAAAGTTCAGTATACCTCCTTCTTGACATCTTTTAAGACATACACTAAGGTAATTAGCACAAAGAATTTCTCCTTGGAATTTCTCGAACACCACCATCATACATGTCCATGACCATATTATTACCTCAGTTAATAATTAACAACGTTATCAACATACATTAAAATAACAATAAACTCAGACAATCAGAACTATCACACATATAAGAGCATAAACATAAACATATGAAACTAGCACTCAATGGCGGCGCTTTGCACCATTTGTCTCGCAAAAAGTGTCCCCCAGCTTCAGGAGCTACAAATGCTCCCAGGCTTGAAGTGAAAGTTGGCGCTTAACATTACCTTGATAGCGTTGCACCAGATGACAACATATTCAATCTGTGGTATTGAGTGAACTTAAACTTGATCAGTTGCTCAATATGATATTCATTCCTCAATATGTTGATTCAAAACACTTTTTAACAAATAAAAGCGAGTACCAACTTGTTCAATTGCTCAGAATTTAAATTCCCTAACTCAATGCAAAATCAGCAAGATCATTCTAGTCTCAATTTACATCAAAACATACACACCAATCAGACTCGTCATGTAGTTCAATTCAATCCCCAGATACAATCAATCATAGACTAGCAAAACATCAATTTTACCAAACTCACGCACATAGGTAACGACTAGTTTCCTTTACCTTGACAGATCCACATAAAATCTCTAAGACAACAACTACACTCTTAACTCCATCGGATGCTCTATTTATATTTGGAAACAACACAAGAATGATCAAGAGAAACAATTATGATCACTAATCAGAAGAGACTCATATTATTGACTAAAATGATACATACAAGTGGAAGAAGGTTCACATACAACAGACAACATACAACACAAACATAATAAGTAAAAAGAGCTAAAATTAAACTTACGTGAACATAGAATAGATGGAGAGGCCACGACCCCCCAAACTTTTTGAATTTTTTTAAAATTATATTTATTATGAAATTCTTTAAATTACATGTGTATTTTTAATCTAAGTAGTAGTATATTGAAAAATTAAATTAGGTATTTTTTATTTCTTTTATAAAGTACAACATTTAAAATTAATAAATAATAAAACATAAAATCAAATATAATAAAGAAAAAAATTAAAATATTTTTTATTTTCTCTTCCATTATCTTTTGAGATTTTGACATGTTGTACTCATTTTTCACGCTTACCTATTTTCGTTTGTTATTGAATAAGACAAAAGAGTTAGATAAAAATTTATTATTTCTACTCTCATTATCCTTTTGTATGTTAATTTTTTATAAATATAAAATAACGAGTAATGTATTATGTGATTTTTCATAATAGGATTTTAATTGTGACTTTATTATCATAGTTTTTCTTTAGTAATTATGTCTCTCAATTTTTCATTAGATGACGATCAATTATTTTTTAGTTTAAACTTCTTTTTCAAATAGGTATATTGATGAAAAATAAAATAATAAAATCATTTTTCAAAATTGATAAAAGATAAACTATCGACAAAGATAAAAACAAGACAATATGGTTGTTTAATATTAAATGTATAAATTGTGAGTATATTATTTTGTTTTTTCCCAAACATTTGAGTCAATATTCGTCACTCTGAGAATGAGAGCTACTAGAGAGGAGTTAGAAAACTCTAAAAAATTGATTTATAAAGATATGGTGTGTTCTAATATAATGAAATTTGAAATTCGTTGATAACAAAACTATTTATACTAAAACTTTTATTATTAAAATAATTGAATCTCATTATTTATAAAACATTATCACTTCTAAAATATTATTTTCTAGAATTTTAATAGTCTAACCAAAGTGTTTAGATGACATGATTCAAAACATACATAAACCATAAAATTAAGTAAGATCAATAAATGTAGAAAAATCAATAAATCTTATTAGTTACTTAAAGTACCATATATATATATATATATATATATATATATATATATATATATATATATATATATATAACATGCGCTTATATTACTATAGGATAAAAATTTTCTATTTTTACAAGAAACAACAAGAGAGTAATGAGAAAAAAAAAAGTAAAAAAAAACGAAAAATTTAATTATAATAATTAAACATAAGTTCAACCTTTTTACTATTTATCATTATATTATCCTCTTATCTTTAAAAAACAACAATCTAATCTTGAAAATACTTTGATTATTTTAGTAAAAAGTATAACATTTAAGCTAATTCAAATAAATTTAAATTTACGTGATATAACAATTTTGGTTTTAATATCATTTTTTATCTACGTGGATTTATATTAAATTTAATTAGTTAGATTTGGATAGGATATTGATTAGAGTTTCCAACGGTGTTCTCTTGTCTACTTTCCTTTCCTAAGTCTCTTTCATTCTTTTCCCTCCTTTCCTATGTTTTTCTTTGCTTATTTGATTTGTTTTCTTAATTCTAAATTATATACAAGTTTAGACTTTTTATGTTTAAAAGTACAGTTAAATTGAAGTAAATATATATATTTAGAAAGATGAATTTTTAATACGCAATTTTTTATTTGAATAATTACAATTTGTAGAATCTCTATCTATGGACGCATTCTTATCAAGAAAATTGGAAATTTTATTGAGAAATACTTTTATTTGAATGACTGTCAGAGCCATTTTGTGCCACACATGCCCAACCATTCCTTTTTTGTATCTTGTTTGTTTTTGTTTTTTTTTCCCAAAATGAATTAGTTTCAATGTTCCCAAATTGTTTAGAAAACAATTTCAAAATAAATTCCTTTCCAACCAACAACACCTTGCATTTTTGTAGGACTAACTTCAACCAACACGTTTCCACACTTCATCAATGATCAATAATTTTAACATGAACTTTTATGTAAGTTATTTTATTCGTGACTAGTGAACTAATGTTGAAACTAGGAAAATTTTAACATCATTTAATAATTATAAGTGCAAATTTGTCATTGTTTATAATGGGACTTTTTTTTTAGATGGTCATTCAGATAAATTTGACTTTCATATTGCTGTTGGATTTTTTTTTAGGAAAATTATTTATGTAATTTATTATAAGTTATCCATATAATACTATATAATATTATTTTTAATTTAAAATCTTAAAAGGTGTTTGTGGGTTTTTTTTTTTATATATATCACTCATATTTTTATTTCTAACAATAAAAATAGAATTAAAACTAGTTTATCTTTATTGAATTGTACTCGGTGGTATAAGTTGCAAGTAGTCCATGAAATCCGTGGAAAAGATTTAACATGCATGATTGTGCAAATCCATTGTAAGAAAACCCGCACTAAAAATTTAGACAAAAAATTCAAACTCACACCTACCGCAAGTTACACATATAATCCGTGAATTTTTATTCAAATATCCAACCCTAATTTTTTTACATTAACATTAACCAATTTAAATTGTGATTTTTTTAATTATCATATTCCTAAAAACTTTTTATAAAGAAATATTAAAAATCAAACTCGTCATATATGTGAAAAAAAAATAAAAATAAAAATAAAAACCTAGAACCTAGAACCTAAAAACAAGAAACAAGTATTTTAAGAAAATATAGAATTACAAATAAGAGAATGCATATGATATTGAAATAAATATTTTATTGACTTTTGTTATATTATCTATGTTATTATAAGTTGATCATCAAGTGATTTCACATCAATCGCTTTCTTTGAAAATTAAGAATTGGAAGTTATCTGATTCACTAATAATTTATAGAGCACTATAAATTATAAGGAATGGTTAATATGGAGAAAATTCCACGCGTTTTTATTATTTTTTTCAAAGAAAATAAGTCAATAATAAAGAATGCGGCAAAAAGAATACATGGTGTGTTACTAGCATTTTAATATTAATTGAGATGGTAGCTGACTAGTTGGCACTTTAACTAATACAAATGCAAGTGTTCATAATATGTTTGAAGTTGAGATGAAGTAAATTCAAACCCATGAGTTAACTGGTTTAGATTGATTCAAATTTTCTTGAAATTTTATTATAATTTCTTTAGGTAAATAATAGCAAAATTTATAAAAATAAATAGTATGGAACGCCATGAAGAGAGATTGATGAAAAACAAATAAGAAAAAAACTGCATGATTGAATATGATTGGTCTGAATCGATCTCCATTTAATCTAATTGGTTTGGTTCGCCCGAATGATTTGGATTCGGATTCGGGTGAGATTCACTTAAGCTAAAATCCAAACCAGAATTTATTGGTTTGATGGTTTGGTCTGGATTCTCAAGCTGGTCAGATTCTTTCAAACCAACCACTGAAGTCCTACCCAATAAACACCTTCCTAATGCATCTTCCATGTGTATTATTTTTATACAAACATCCTTGTATTACACTAGGAGAATCATGGTACTTTTTACACTGGGGGAATCAAAAGTTGAACCCAAATCCTTTGCATTTCTTTCATGTCATGACCTCTAGTGCCTCCCTTGTTTGTCCAAGTAAATTGAACACTGTTGCTGCTATGTGAGATGGTGTAAGACCAGCTGCCTTCAATTGATCTGCTGGTGATCCATGATCAATGTAACAATCAGGAAGAACCATTGGCCTCCACTGCAGTTGTAAAACAAACCCACATCAGTTTTCAGATGCAAATTCATAAACATTCATAAAAAGATGATAAAACTATATCATGGATCACAATTTTTACCTTCAACTTTCCATCAAGAAGGCCACCAAGGGCCAAGAACTGAGCAACATGGGATCCAAATCCACCTATTGATCCTTCTTCCACAGTGATCAAAAGCTCGTGTGTTTTTGCAAGGCTGCTGACGAGGGAATGATCCAATGGCTTGCAGAAACGAGCATCCGCCACTGTTACCTGCAAACCATGATGTTCCAACAAGGAAGCAGCAGCCATACAGTTCTGAACAGCTGATCCATATCCCAACAAGGCCACTCTTTCCCCTTCAACCAGTATCCTACCTTTTCCAATCTGTTCAAATGTCACAGCAAATGGTTACTATAATGTTCAAATGTTGGGTTCCTAATTTTCTCCATAAGGGTATCTCTACAATCCTAACTTACCTCAAGGGGAATGCCTTTATTCCCTGGTGGTAGTTCAACACCAATACCATTTCCCCTCGGATAGCGGAAACAACTGGGTCGATCATCAATGGCAGCAGCAGTGGCAACCATGTGAAAAAGCTCTGCTTCATCAGAGGGAGCCATCACCACCATGTTAGGGAGGCATGCCATGTAAGTGACATCAAATGCACCGCAGTGTGTGGGACCATCAGCTCCAACTAATCCGGCTCTGTCCAATGCAAATCTTACTGGCAGCTTCTGCAAATCTACATCGTGCACCACCTAGAAATGGACATTGAACACATGTTTAACATTTATTGTAAAGATAACCATATACGCTAAACTTGTCTAGACCATTGATAACAGTAATCAAAAGACAAAGATGTCTGAGGGTTGTTATATCATGCTTACCTGGTCATAAGCTCTCTGCAGGAATGATGAGTAAATTGCACAAAAAGGCTTCAGACCTTCACAAGCCAGACCCGCTGCAAATGTAACTGCATGCTGTTCTGCTATCCCCACATCAAAGCATCTCGTAGGGAAACGGCGGAGGAAGATGTTCATACCGGTTCCACCACCCATTGCAGCATGGATTCCAACAATGTCTTTGTCAGCTTCCGCTTCTGCAACCAAAGCCTCTGCAAAGTATGTTGTGTATGATTGGGTGGTAGCCTGGGCTTTGAATTGTTTCCCAGTTGCAGGATCAAACTTCGCTACTCCTGCAAAATCACGGTGATGAACAGAAAGTGTCCAAAGCAACAAATTAGACTTCATGTTTTTGTCTTTTACGGCTTGGAGGGATTTGGTCCATTCAAAGACAGTAAAAAATTTGAGATGTCTCATTTACCATGGTACTTGTCTGCTGCTCTTTCTGCATATGGATATCCACGGCCTTTTTCAGTGACAACATGGATCAGCACAGGACCAGTTGTTTTAGTACTTTTAACTTCATTGAGAATGGCAACAAGATCATCTATGCTGTGACCATCAACAGGACCTATGTAGTAAAGTCCAAGCTCTTCAAATAGTGTTGATCCAGAACCGCTGATCATGCCACGGGCATATTCATCAACCTTTGCAGCTATCTCGTGCATTGGGCCACCAATTTGTTTAGTCACTCCCTGCAAAAAACTCATTTAGTACAGAATCAGTATCACTAAGACTTTGCAGCTGCACAAGTTCTCATAGAGCATCTGAACTGTGTTGCTCACCTTAGCAACCTCTCTCAGTTCTCTCAGAGGTCTGTTTGATTGTAACTTACTGAGAGCACTACTCAAAGCACCTACAGGTGGTATGGGACCATCAAGATTAGCAGTTGGTAGTGAGACCTGCTTGTTGTCATTTAGAATTACAATCATGTCGGAATCAAGATATCCAGCGTTGTTCATGGCTTCATAAGCTTGACCAGCCGTCATGGCCCCGTCACCTATAACTGCAACCACGTTGTTCTTGTCTCCTTTCAGATCCCTCCCAATAGCCATTCCTGTTTATGCAGAAAAAGAACATGCAAAAGTTATAGCCTAAAAACACACAAAAAAAATATCATCTTGCGCATTACTGTCAAGAATTGTGTAATCCGGACAAAAATATCTATAAATCTTGGATGCATAAATGCATAAAACCAAGTCATGGGTTTCAAAGGTTCAACAAGAGAGATTATTTCTGATTTATCAGACTCAACTAAATGAACTGATTGATTGAATACAATAAAATCTTTAATTTCATATCTAGGATTTAAATTAATGAAATAAAGTATGCCATTTCCCGGTGATGCAGAAAGAAATATCTGTAAAAAATGTGATCAATTTCTTGAAATTATGCTCGATCTCAAATCCCCAATTAATACTTTGGGAGTAGAGCACACTTCAACTCCCAAATGTACAATTCATATAATATTTTAACTCATTGTTTGCATGAGTTAAGTCCTAAAAGACTATTAAAATCACCATCAACAAATAGAAGATTTACCTAGTGCTGCCGATATTGTTGTAGAACTGTGACCAGTGCCAAAATGATCATGTTCACTCTCGGAGCGTTTGGTAAACCCGGCTAGTCCATCTGTTTGCCTCATGGTATGCATCATATCCCTTCTACCGGTAAGTATCTTGTGTGGATAAGACTGAAAAATCCATACAAAATTGTTTAATTGACCTAGTGTCACTCAAAAATAAAAATGCAGCTGAAGATAAAAAATCAAACCTGATGACCAACATCCCACAAGATTTTGTCTTTGGGAGAATTGAAAACATAGTGAAGGGCAACAGTGAGTTCCACAACACCAAGACTTGATCCCAAATGTCCTCCGGTTCTAGAAACATGGAAAATAACATCAGAGCGCAGCTCCTCCGCAAGCTGGTTCAATTCCTGCATCAATGCTCAGATTATAAGAATCAACTTTTCACACACCCATGACATTTTTCTTCCATGTTGCATGATATGAAACATAAGTCACACAAACATATAGATATATATTTATGTTTACAATCATTGTACCTTGGTAGAGAGATTCTTCATGTGGATTGGATAGTTTATGGTGTCCAGCAGAGGAGTTGGTGGTTTCTTTGAATGATACTCCCCCATCTCCGATAGCGATGCACATACCCCACTTCGCCTTTTCCTCCCCTGCATCAATCCAAAACATGACCAGCATTTCTGTCAGCATGTCTGGTTTCAAAGACGAAAAAAAAGAAAAACAATGAAACAAAACGAGACAAAGACGAAACGGTCCAGGAACAAGAAGAGAGTGACTAAGCAGAATTGGGTGGATTGAAAGCTATGAAACTGACACCCTTTGAACCCATATGAGTTCCTTGCATGAAGAATAGACATGCATGTGCTCACCTGGCTGTGTCTGCGTGGGGATTGTGTGAGCAGATCTGTGCCCCACTGAGAGTGGGAAGAAGGCAAAGCTAAAGGGTTTGATGTTTTGGGATCAGAAGGTGTTGTGTGTCTGAGATTAAGAGGGAATGATAATGCAGAGAGAGCCATGGCAGAAGATACAGAGAAGGTAGAAGAAGATGAGAGTGTGGGAAGAGATGAAGGCGTGACTGTGTGAATAACAAGGTGGAAGAAGAAAAGACCTTCACTTCACAGCAGTGGCATTGATGTGTATTATAATGAATATAAATAAGGAGAGGGCGAGATGTGCAGAGAACTTAGAGGAAAAAAGTGCGGCAAAGGGAATAACCAAACAGGACCTTATTATTATTATTTTTTTTTATTTTATTTAAAAGTAATTTTTATTACAATTTTGTTTTATAAAATTTCTTATTATTGTATAAAAACATACTAAATCCTGGTAGGTATAAGTATAGTTGTATGAACAAAAAAACGTGTTCAAATTTCCAACATGCAAATTTCAAAGTGTCCGTCCATTGTGTCTATTGTGTTTGATGAGTGGAAGCACTCGGTTTCCTCATTGGGCCACGTCAGCAACGGATAGAATGATAGATATATCTCCCCAAATACATGTAAGTCGAAATATGTATAAAAAAACTCCATGCCGTTATTTTTTTTTCTTGTATATACTAATATTTTTTTATTTACTAAAATAATGAAACTCTTTTTTGTTTACTTAGCTATCTAAAAATATACTCCTTCTATATCTTTATCTTTATATCTTTGTTTTCTTTTTCTTTTCTTATTTGAAACATCAGTTATCCATAGACAGATTTCTCACTTTTGTATACTTTTGTATGTATGCTCGTTTACATGAAGAATTTTGATAATTTTTTTTTTTGTTAAAAATTAGTTTTTTTAAAGTAATTATTTGGTTTAGTTTTTAATAAATATATTTTCAATGAGTATAAATATATTAATGTTTTTAGTTTTTTTTTTTACTTTTTATAGCAACATTTTTTTGGAAGGAATTTTTTTTAATAAAGATACCCATGTTAATATTTTTATTTACTTGTTTTTATTTAATTTTCTTAACAATGTTATATTTTTATTTAACTTTTTATAACAACATATTTTTATAAATGTTCTCTTTATTTAACTTTTTAGATAATTTTGTCCAGGAATTTGTTAAATAAAATATAGTGATGCTAATATTTATTTAATTTAATTATTTTGTTATGATATTTAATTTTATACTAATTTATTTAAATTTAACCGATTTTATAAAATTGTTGAATTGTTGTGTAATGTGTAAATTTTTTAGAAGAAATTTTAATAAAAATTATATTCATTAAAAATTTTGAATTGGATTTGGATTAAATTGAGTATAATGGCTATAAATTCAATCATTTTCATTATATTTGTTTGTTTATTAGGAATTTTTTTTACTATATTTGTTAATTTGAACTTTCTAAGAGGTAAGGAATTTTTTAAAATAATAAATTTTTATATATAAAATATTTGTTTCTTTTTATTAAATTATTTCATTAGGACATATTTTAATGATTTTGAACTGTTTTTATTATTTGTAATAATTCTTAATTTTTAAAGTGAATAATATTTATAGTTCTGACTATTAATATTTTTTTAGTATCAACTTGATAATTACATTTATTAATAAATTTCTCATCTTTTGAAATGAAATTTATTGTTTTCAGTTGTCATGTATTTTCGTTGTCATCGTCATTATCTCCTGCAAGTTTTTTGATTTACGAGACTAATACTGTTGAGTTAATCAATTACATATTTACTTTTAGATTTATTTATTAATATATTGTGGTAGTAGTTGAACCTAGGTCCAAAGTGATTATTTCAAGAAGTTCTGTTCAGTGTCTTAAATGTTAGTCATAATTATTGAATTTTTTGATGTTCAACACTTGTCATGCGTTTGGTAAGATAATTTTAATTGACTTGTGTGGATATGGGTTAAGGAGATACCATTTAACAACACACATTTTGATCTTTTACATACATCTGTAAGAAACATTATGTGTTGCAAGTTCGAAATTTGTGATCTGGTTCTTTTCTAGAGAAGTTACGAGCACAGCATCTATGAATGAAAAATTCATGCGCATGTTGTTAAGGAGGAAAATGAAAAATCAGGGTGGGTTGTTGTTGTTGTTAAAGTTGGTGCTCCTTTCTCTCCTCGCATGTTCTTTTCTTGTTCCATCTTCTGTCACAACCATATGTAATAATACACTTGTCTCTTTCTCTTTCCTCAACTCACCAATCATTTTCCCTCACCTTTTCTGTTTCTGAATTCTGTTTTACCAATTAGTTCCAACTTAATCACTGATTTCAACTTTTGACATGCATGTATACACATATATCATAGCAGCAATGGTGGTCCATGTGCACATGGAAAATCTCTGGACAACCTTCACTCTCTTAGGGATGCTAAAACCACCCCACACTCCCCCCTCACATATTCTAGATAACGTTCCTAATAAATATAAAATCTACATTTTAAATAGGATATTCGGTGTAATAGTAATAGATATACTTTTAAGTTACCCGAGATGAGAGAGTTCAGTGATTTGAATATAAGAAGACTCGAATTTATTAAAATTTAGAGTTTGAAACATGGGAATGATGGTTCATTATCGGTTTTACAGTAAACATCAATGTTTTCATTTTAAGTTTTGATGATAAAATTATTGTGGATCATCATATATTAAAATGGTTAACATAGATTCTTTCACGGTTTTCTTTCAAAATTTTTCAAGAATAAAAAAAAAATATTTAAACCATCTTAAATTTTAACTTCTAAATTATGTAAATTACATATTATAATCAATAAATCTAAACAAATTAAGGTATTATAATTATCAATTCCATTCGTACAAACTAACCTATCCTACGTTATTATCTTAATATTACTTACCCTCAACATTAATATTTGTTTTCACCGTGAAAACACTTAAAATCAATTTTTAAAATCAATGTATGTTAATAATTTTTTTGAAAACGTCCAAAATTAATTTCTAAAGTCAATTGTAGATGAACAATTCATATAAAAGAGAAATAACTCTCTCTAATTTCTTCACGAGACAAAATTGATTTTTCCCATAAAATAAAATTATTTTTTTCACGGTGTTTCCAAATACAGCCTAAATAATTTAGATATGAGTTTTTTTATAATAGTAAAATAATAATAAAAATAAGAAATGACGTGACATTCAAATTAATAGACATAGAGAAAGAGAATGATGAATTTGTGAGTTGTAGGTCCTCTTATGGAGACAAATTAGAGTAATGAATGGATGATAGTACTCTTTGGTTGTTGGGTTTTCTTCCATCTTCCTTCTGCCAACAACACTCTCTCCCCCATTATTTATATATTTGCAGTTGCTATAGTTTCTAAGTATTTTTTTAAATAATAAAAATTCTTTAAAATGAATTATGAAAAGGGAAAAAAAGTATTATAATAATTTTAATTTATAAAATAGTGTTAGATGGTATTATGCACTACTTTTTGAATAATGTACATTTCATCGTCATGCGGCACCTATATGCATAAATCTACTTTAATCAATCAAACTTTTCAAAAGTAAAAATGTTTATGTTATTTAACTTTAATGTTTTAGTGTAAAAATATTTGACTCCAATGTCAAAATAAGAATAATATTTTTATTTAACCATTTATACAACAAACAAAATTAAAAGAAAAAATAGCACGTGCAATGTTCCGATACGACTACCCAAATATAATGTGATACAGACAAATAACATCTTCACAATATAATGTGATACTATTATATATACTTATTTTCTTGCATTATATTAGCGATTTTACTTTTTCAATATAATATTAAATACATTTTAATGATATTAAATAAATGTATAGTAAATTTATTAAATTTAATAAATGCATATGTTCTTATTAATTATGACTCCGCATAGGAACTGTGTATTAAAATTTTATTAAATAAACGTTAAGTACTACACAACTAAATATTTAATAACTTTATATACACACCAAATAGACTATGATTTTATTGTTTTTTTAAATATAAGTTTGCGAAATCAATTTTAGACTCTCTTTTTTCGTCAAATGTTAATTTTTCTTTATTTTTCAATAAAGGCTACTCTTATTTTTCCATCAAGACTAATTGTTTTCTATTAATATTAGTGGTCTTTTTTAATTGATAGTAAGTGGATTTTTTAATTAATATTATTTTTAGTTGATATTAATTGGGATTATATTAGTACCAACAATTTTTTTTTATTATTACAAATAAAAACACATGTAAAAGAAAATTATTTACTTCCTAGATAGTTTTATAATTAACAAAGTGATTAAGTTAAAAAATGTTAAATTAAAAAAAAAAATTGTAAAATTTAAAGAAAAATTATTTAAAAGGTAAAATTGATAAAATAATTATTTTAATTTTAAAAAACATCTATTTATTTAAAAGGTAAAATTAGAAAACAAATATTTATAAAAAAGGATAATCCATTGATATATAGGTATAGATAGACTAAGATTATTTCTCCATCTACATTAGTTAATATTTTCTCAATCAACAATATTGAAAATATAAAGTCGGAGTATAAAATAGATAACTAAATGAAAGAAAATAAATTGAATTTTTTCTTTTATATTTTCATCAAATAATACAACATCTTATTGACAATCTATATAATTATATATTTTGAAAGTTCTAAATAAATCAAACTTCATTATTTCCTTAAAATATAAAAATTTAATAAAAAATATCACAATTATTAATAACAAAAAAATCAATATAAAATACACGAAAAAAAGTTGATAAAAGTGATAAAATTATAATGTTCAAACAGTGAAATATGTAAATTTTTCTAAAGAAGAAACATACAAAATATTAGTATCAATGAAATATGAAAATTTTTATATAAAATATCTAACATTATTATTAAATAAAAATCTTAGACGATAAATTTATAAGTATTATAATTATTTATATTAATACTTTTTACTCAATATATAAATTTCAATATCAAATCCCTAACATAAACAAGCTATTTAATTATATAAAAGCAAAACGATAAACTATAGTTATCGGAAAGGAAATATTTGTAATTTCAGGAGTTGACCTGTGAGAAATATGATTCCAATTCGATAAATGCCTTTGTATCTGTAATTGTTCATGAATCTATATCCGTCGATCCCATTTTCAGAGTAGAAAAAGAAAATTTCCAAAGATGCATGTGCCTCCTCTGTCGATTGATGTTCGATGGAATCCCAACCATGAAATTCAGTGGATACAACAAAACTTTACCAAATTTTCTTCAAATAAATAAGACAAAGCTCATCAAAATATCACCACAATTGAGAAAATTGACGTGTACACTTCCCACAATAAACAATATCCACATGTTATTACCAACTTTTATCAAATAATATAAACATAATTTAATTAGTCAGATGATACTCACTTTTATTTAGATATGTCAGTTCGGTACCTGTTTTTTTTAGAAAGATATCAATTGAGTCCAAAATTTTGAAAAAATACCTCAATTAGGTAATTTTCAACAAAAAATTATTAACATCGTTAATGATATTAATATTTAAAATGACTTACAAAATTAATTATTAATATTTATGTTAAAATTTAATGATAAAAATTATGAATTAAGTTAACGGCTTTAATAAATTTTGTCTAAAAGAGATCTGATTAAGACATTTTTTCAAAAGTTTGCACTAGATTGACACATTTTTAAAAACAACTACCAGACTGACACATCTGAACAAAAATGGATATCATCCTACTAATTAAACCTAAAAATATAGATATTAAAAATATTTTGGTATCCACTAATTTTCTCAACGAAATAAATCTTGAACATTTTTTTGTGATTGGAGTTTGATAAGCATTGGATTCGAACTTGTTCATGAAACACATTGCATTAAGGTTCGACTTGCCTCTTTCAGTCACCATGTTCAGACATATATTTGTATTGTTTGACCAACTGAATAATAGAAATATCGTACATGCACACATTAGTAGCCATGGTTGTTTTAAGAATATAGACTCAAATCTAATCACATGTCATACACATTTAATTGTGCCACCTAATCTAAACATCATATATACCTAAGATTTTCCTTACATCATTGCCTTATTGTTACGTATGTGTCCTAATCAATAAAGTTGTTCTTAACATTTGTTTGTAAATGGAAACATTATTTTATTGTATAATTAAAATTTAAGAAACAATAATCATTTCTATTTTTTTTTAAATATCATGATATCTTTTGCCGATGTTTTTTAAAAGGACAATGATGTTTTAATTACTAAATTTTTACAATTTTTTCTTATAATATGATGTGACATCTTTTAAATGATTTTGAAATATTGAGAATGAGAAAATAAAAAAATGAAAAATCACTTAAAAGATATCACCTAAAATTATAAAAAAAGATTGTCAAAATTTAATAGTCAAAAAATCATAATTCTTTTGAAAAATCCGACTTCTATTTCCGGTAGGACAATTTGGTTTTGTAAAAACATTTATTAGCTAAATTCTTTGCCAGAGCTCATAATTAACAATTAATGTGTTTGGTTTATCATTTGGGAAGATTGAATCTACGTCTACATGAAGAAAAATAAAGGTTTCTTTCATTTCTCTTTAAAGCTCTTGCTAACACAAAAATGGAAATCTATGAACGTAAAGAATTTAAGTGGATTGTACCTGATTTTCAAAGTTACTCAACTTTCAAACTTGTTTAATCAATTACAGTAGGTTGAGTTGATTATGTACTTAAGGTTAAATTTTATTTAGCTTATCTAATTTAAATTATATTAAATAAAAAAGCCTTATCAAACTCAGACCAAATGGATTCAATATACTACGACCATACAATGAATACAAATATTATTTATCTAATAACAATTATATATTATATCTTACAAGTATTATTTGTATATGCATTATAAGTATGCTTGTTAACTTATAAAGTTATTTTAAATATGATTTAATTTAATTTGTATTGTGAATGAAGATAGGACGAGAGGATATAAGTTTGATTATCTTTAATATTAAATAATATAGTTAACAAATTTGCGTTTGATTAATGAAAGATTTATCAAATTTTGATACGGAACATCCTCGCGGTTGACTTTTATTTTAGTAGATCAAATTCTATATTATATCAAATTTGTTATTTATGAATTCAGATATAAAGTATATATCATATTATATTATCCTATGATTTAATGCTGTGTAATATATTCAAACTTATGTCCATGGTGATGTGAAACATGTTGAAGTCCACCTTTCAACAACCTTAAATATATTACTTTCACCATCATGCATGCCTCGTATTCAACTTAATATTTCTTGCAATAAATAGGTATTTTTTTTTTGTTTATTCTTTATTTCTTTTTCTTTCTTTTATTGGGAGTGTTTCCATGTCACTGTCTACAAAAACATGTTAATTTCATCTAATCAAACAAGCAAAGACTACTGCAATAACCAAAACGAGTAGCTTAAAGGTTGTTTGAAAAAATGGGTAGTTGAGCATTAATAATAATAATTTCTTATTAAAAGTTCTCAAACTATATGATCTCACTTTTAAAAAACTTATATCTTAATTCTTTTTTTAAATAATTTCGTAAAATCCACACTTTTATAATTTTTATTTTCATTTTATTGTATGTTAAATATATCTTATTTGAAACATATTCAATTCCATTTGAGAAGTCGTATTTTTACTATTATTTTATATAAACATTTGTAAAAAATGTTTTTTTTTTATGTAATGTTCCTTCTTTCTTAGCTTTCACACAAATACACAAACAAAGGCAAATTTGATAATAAAGAAGGAAATTTCTACATAGAGTTTGATAATGAAGTATTGATTTGTAGGGTTTCAAGTTTTGAGTGATAAAATAAAGTTTTTGGTGTAGTAATTCAATCTGTTTTTCAAAATTTAAGTTGTCCACAAGATTCTACAGGAAGCTAACTTTTTTTTGATAAAAAAAAATACCATTTTCAAATTTTTTTTCCAATTACTTCTGCCGGATTTTCTTAAAAGTTTATCAAAATATTTTTTATAATAATCGTTTAATTAAATTATTTCTTCATATATGACTATGTTATATGAAAAAAAGAAAGAATAAGACGATGTACTCTGATACATATTACTTTTGGTGATTTCTCATTTCTGAAATTAATTTTTTAATAATGAAAAATATATTTAAAAAGACATATATAATTATATCTAACGACATGTTATTTAAAAAAGTGGTCAGTGGATTATTTGCATTTTCTATATAATAAGTATTTCTTTAATAATTATATTAATATTTTACTTTATTTTATTATGCTTATAAGGAACTAAGCTCAAAAAGTTTAGTTTCTTCACAGGGCATTTCTTCCTGCATCCAATAAAACCTAATAAAACCTGCAATTCCCGATTACTAAAAATATAATAAAAGTTTTTAAAAACTTTCAGTATTGAATGTTTCATAAAAAGTATTTTGAAATCCAAAAATAGTTTGATGAAGATGTATCGGAAATATAAAATAATTTTTTGAAATAGATATTTGAGAAGATATTAGTCACAAGGGGGATCCGGAATGCATGATACCCTAGTTGAATTCTCTGCACTGCTATGCCACTTTTATTGCATCGTTTTTGGAGAAACATTTGTATTGGGTCTTCCATTTTGGCCCAACCACTGCGTTCCTTGGCAAAGATGAAATTTGCAGGCATTGACTCATGCAACAGAACAGACCATACTTCTCGATATGTCTTATTATTCACTCATTTCTCACTGCTTTATTGCACTTTCTTCTCTTTTTTCGTCAAATTAATTAATTTTCTAATATATAATTAGTACATATTTGATCTCCAAATTAATTAATAATTAAATGAGAATCAATTAACATTTGTTTTTCATGAGTAATTGGAACGCCAAATAGAAACGTTGCTCAAAAAACTATGCAAACGCAGAAGTAGTGCTGGGAATTGAAGCATGGCATCATGCATTCCGGATTCCCACTGCGGGAAGTCATTTTGTTTTTAATATTTTGGAATAGACAGCTCGTTCTGAATTTCATAATACTTTTCAGAATATTTAATTTAACGTAGAATCAGTGTTTTACAAGATATTTCTGAATTTGAAATTATTTTTCAAAATATATATTTCAAAAAATGTTTTTATATTTTGGATAGGGTATTTTGAAAAATATTTTCAGATTTGAAAATATTTTCCAAGACATTTAATATGAAAAACTTAAAAAGAAAAAGTGTACAATTTTGTATTACATTTTTAACAAGGAATCATTTAAAAAATGCAAGTTTTATGGGCTGCAGAAAGAAAAAAAATGGGTGCAGAAATAAATGACCCTCTTTATATGGGTTTGGGTAAGGCAAACACCTTCTTACCATACTTTAAGCAATTGTTTATTGCATCCAATAAATGTTTCCTGGCCTTTTGAATTATAATAATACGTAAAGATAATTTTTTTTATTTTATATTTTATAATACCAGTTTTATTTTTAATTATTTTATAAATAATTTATTTTTAATTTTTATTCTAAGAATCTCTTTTAACTTAAATTATTATTTTAAATTTTTTTATATATCTTATTTTCTTTTAATTTTAAATTTAATAACTATTTTAAAAATTAATTATATATTTATTATTAATTCTAACTTAAAAATGCGAACATACTAGCACATAGTTATAATAATAATTATTATTATTCGAATTTCATAATATTAATAAAAATAACAAATGATATTTTTTGTGGTTTTATCCACAGAACTATAATTTTTATTATTCGATTTTTATAATATTGATAAATAATAACAAATGATAATTTTTCTGGTTTTATCCATAGAACTACAATTTATTTTTAAGTTTTATGATTCTGATAATTTTTCGTGTATATATATATTATTGAAATTTATAATTTTTTTAATGTATATATTATCTATAATAATATATAAAGAAATACTATTTTTTGTTTCATATTTTGTTATTCCAATTTTACCTTTAAATATTATTTTATAAATAGTTTACTTTTAACCATTAGTCTAAAAATCTCTTTTGTCTTCAACAGTTATTTTAAAAATTTCTCTTATGTATATATTTTATTTTTCTAATTTTACGTTTAACAATTATTTTAAAAATTTATTATATATTTTTTATTGAACTTAACCGAATCGAATTGAACTGAATCGAACCGAAGCAAACCAAACCAAACCACACCGAAACAAACCAGACCAATCTGAATCAAATTGAACTGAACCGAACCAGACCAGACCAAACCGAATCAAACTAAATCGAACCGCACTGAACCAAAAATGAACCAGACCAGACCGAGTCGAACCAAACTGGACCAGACCGAACCAAACCGAAACGAACCAGACCAGACCAATTCGAACTGAACCGAACCGCACTGAACCGAAATGAACCGGACCAAACGGGATCGAACTGAACCAAACCAAATCGTACTAAACCAAACCAAATTGGACAGAACCGAATTGAACCATACTGATCCAAACCAGACCAAACCAAACCAAATTGAACCGAATCTAACCAAACTGAATTGAAATACTCTTTAGTTGTGTTGAATTTTAAAACAACTTCAAAAAAGGGGGAAAAAATTTTAAGGAAAATTTTACACTTTCATAATTAATTAATATAAAGCAAAAGTATATTTGCTTTGTAATGTTGACACAAAATTTCATACCCAAAAGTTTTTACAGCACCAACACTGCAATCGTAAGGTCCATCTTAAACAATTGAAACATAATGTTTTTCCCAAATTAAATATAGTCAGTGTATAAACAATAACATAAAAAAACTGCATTGAACTGTTAGTTAGGGTTAAGATTCAAAATAAGACATACCACTTTGGTGGGGTGTGAGGTGTTATAATTGCAGTGAAGGTAGGTGGGATGACAAGAGCAAGACTACATGACCTTATATAGTAGTGTCGGGGATGAGAAGCTCATGATCATTGTCTCAATGGTGGTGATTGAATTAAAAAATAAAAAATGGAGTGTGCACAATGTTTAGGATATAGGCCATTGAAGAGAAGGGAAAAAATAAAATACATAATTTAATTAGTGAGAAGTTAACCAATAGAAGTTCAGCTTTTTAAAAATAAACGGTAAAATAATACGATTTAATATTTAATTTTTTTTACTATAATATATAATTTTTATTAAAAATAGTTTTTTTTACTTTAATATAATACATATAATTATAGTTAAGTTTAGTTAGATTAATTTTGTTCATCTATAACAATATATAAAGAGGATACTCTCTTTTGTCTTCATATTTCATCATTCCAATTTTACCCTTAATTATTATTTAAAAAACTAATTATTTTATAAATAGTTTACTTTTAACCGTTAATCTAAACACCTTTTTTTTGTCTTCAACAGTTTTTTTAAAAACATCTCTTGTGTACATATTTTATTTTTTTAATTTTACGTTTAACAACAATTTTAAAAATTCATTATATATTATTTATTGAACTGAACCGAATCGAATTGAACTGAACTGAACAGGATCAGACTGAACTGAACTGAACCGGATCGGACCAAACCGAAACGAACTGAACCGAACTAAACCGAAACGACCGGACCAGACCAAACTGAATCGAAACGAAATGAACCGGACCAAACTGAACCGAATCGCACTGAACCGAAACGAACCAGACCAGACGAACTGAACTGAACCACACTAAATTGAACTGAATTGGACTGAACCGAATCAAACCACACTGAACCGGACTGCACTAAACTGAACCGGACCACACCGAACTTAACCAAACCAAACCAAACCAAACCAAATTGAACCGAACCAAACCAAATTGAACTGAAATACTCTTTAGTTGTGCTTCATTTTAAAACACCTTAAAAAAAAGAGGAGAAAATTTAAAAGAAAATTTTACACTTTCATAATTAATTAATATAGAGCAAAAGAATAGTCACTTTGTAATGTACGCACAAAAAAATGTAATACGTACAAGTTTTTTCAGCACTAACATCACAATTGTAATGTCCCTCTTAAATAATTGAAACATAATGTTTTTCCCCAAATTAAATATAGCAAGTGTATAAATAATAACATAAACAAACTGTATATTTTCAATGAAAAAAAAAATCCAAAGGACAAGCTTGAATTGGTTTGTATTCGCCTTTCACAAAAATAACTATTTTGTCAAAGTGGAGAACATAGAGTTCCGAAATTGTTAAAAGCCAAAATATTTAAGAAAAATATTATAAGACGATGAAAAAAAATGTGAAATGGGAGTAGTGAAGCATTGAGTATAAAAAAAATGAGAAGAATGCAAAAGACATATAAGAGAAGGATAAAATGTTAGTTAGGAGGTTCAAAAAAAGACATACCAGTTGAGTGGGATGCGAGATGTTAGAATTGCAGTGAATGTGGTAAGGTGGGACGATGAGAGCAAGGCCACATGACCTTATATAGTAGTGACGAGGATGAGAAGCTCACGATCATTGTCTTAATGGTGGTGATTGAATTAAAAAATAAGTGTGCGCAGTATTTAGGATAAGATGTCATGGAAGAGAAATGAGAAAATAAAATACATAATTCAATTAGTGAGCAGTTAAAGGGTAGAAGTTCAATTTTTTTAAAAAATAAACAGTAAAACAATACTGTTTTATTTTTTTTACTTTAATATTTAATTTTTATTATTATTTTTTTGTTTACTTTAATATAATACAAATAATTATAGTTAAGTTTAGTTAGATTAATTTTGTTCATTCTAAAAGATAAAATAATTTTATACTAATGGTATATTCTTAAATATAAAGAGAAAATAGAAGAAACAAAAATCATAACAAAAGAATAACAAAAATAAGATACAACTAAAGGAAGATATCAAAGACATTTATGAGACCTATGTTATTATATTCGTCAAGTCAATTTTATCAAAAAAATTTTACAGAACAATCAATGTTTCATTTTAATATCTTTTATTTATTTTTTTAATTCCTTTATTATTTTTTAGCCTTTCATTAATTTTCTTTTTATTTCAAAAGGTCCAAAATGAACTTTTTACAATCTTGATTTATCTTAATAATTCCCTTTAAGGATACATTTGTATATGATTGAGCGTACAAATAATTTCATGCTATAATAAAAGTAATCAAGTCTACTACTATTACTATGAGAGATATTAATCTGTCCCAATGTAGATGTTAAATTTTGTCTAAAATAACTACAAATCTCTTCTACAGTGGCAAAAATATTAAGGGTAAATATCTAAAATTTATAAACCATTTTGAAAATTTTATTTAATAGACAACAACTAGACAATCAAATCAAAGAGATGAAGAAGCACATGACAATTTTTTTTTCCAGCAAGCACGTGACAATGTAAATGCAATAAGTATGAAAGAAGGAAATCTCTACTACATTTAAAGGTTAACCAACAAGTAGTTATAAAATATTTACAAGAAGAAATAAAAAATATATTTTCTATTGTATTAAAATAATGTCAACTGGTGATTGGTTGTGTCTATTCTTTATATATTGTTATAGATGAATGAAAAAGACTTTTTTTTTTTGCACTCCTATGATTTATAACAACAGTCACATGTTTCAAAACAACCTTCTACACTTCCTAAAGGGACTTCAAGATTACCTATTCAACAAGATTTTTGGAACAAATTTTATGAAATTCTAAGAACATGATTTCCAAAATAGGGTTTTTGGAAGAAAATTTTTGAAATAGAATTTCTAAAGCATATGAAATACATTTTGTAAAGAGCTTTCTAGACCAGAGTTTTCAAAATAAGCTTTCCAGAACATATGAAATACTTTTTTAGATGAACTTTTCAGATCAAACTTTTCAAAACTTATAAGATGTAGTCTGAAATAGGATTTCAAGAACAAGATTTTTGATACAAATTATTCAGAACGAGTTTTCTTGAACAAGCTTCCCATAAATTATCATCGGTTTACACTTTCTCTTATTGCTTCCTCTCAAAAGGATTGCAGCAACAATGAAGAACGAAGGTGTAATGACAATGGCGACGGATGTGGAGGCTTGGTAGCCGTAATGACATGGTTCAACAATGAAAGATATTTTAATATTTTTGCTTTTAGCACGAGAGTTAAACTTAACTCAAATTTCTATAAAATATTAAAACACACAGACGCAACAACGCCTATGTTTTTGCTACAAAAACAAAAATCATTACCAATCCATATTTGGTACAACAACAATCTTTGTGTTTATCAAAATATATGCATCAATAAGGTTATTACTATTTCTTCAATATTTGTATACCATTACATATACATTTAATGTCTCGTAAGTAAATAAAATATTCAATGATATTATTTAGTTCTTTAAAACTCAACAACTTATGGACCATGCATGTGTTCTACAAATAATTAAGAAGATTGCTTCAAAGGTAAATAAAGATTGTTTTTTATTATTTATACATAATTCAATTGCTACATAATATTTCTGTTATTTGCATATATATTAACAATAATATTTACTTTTTTAAAAATGCAGGGAAGCTGAAATACATCTTAGACATTAATCTTACGAAGTAGTAATTTACTGTTTTCTTTTTCAATCAATCTACATATACCCATCTTAAATTGTCATTGATGATTATCAATATTATACATGTAAATACATAAAAAAACCGAACACACATGCGTCACAGCACTATGTTTTCGCTAGTTGGTTATGAAGAACTTTATTTACAGAGTAAGGTTTCCATAATGCTCTTTTCTGAAGGCAATTTTTTTTTGTTTATTTTAATACATTTTTTTTTGGAGGGCCGTTCATTGGGCCTATCATGGTAGTACTCATGGAGGGTTTTTTTTTTCCTGTATCTTTTTTTTTTCTCTTCCTGCATCCCATTAAATTTATAATTTCCAAACTACCCGTACTTAAAATTACAATTAAAACCCTGCATTTCCCATTTTTCTTTTAATATTTATCTTCTAAAATACTTAATCCAAAAGATACCATTATATACTGGATGTTTCAAAATATATTTATCAATATATCTTTCCAAATACACAATTCAGATTATAAAAATATTTTCCACAATAATTGGGCTTGAATTCTTCTTATGGGCTTCATTTCTTTGTCTTGTGCTCTTTTCTTCCTATAATGAAGGGCTTTGTTATTTCTATCCAAAATGTTGCTATCAATAACTCTAACTTTTTAAAAAGAAAAAAATGTTTCTGACAAAAATATTTCGGACACCTGACACTCTTAATATCATCGGATTTTATCAACACCTACGATGAAAACATATTTTCACGCATATATCAACACTTTAAAAAAAAATTATACTAATATATAAAAGATGTAATTTTTTAGCCTCTGATGTAACTTTTATTAAATAATTTTATTCTTTGTTAATTTATACCAGTATATAAAAGAACTCAGCTCTTATTAAAATTATTTAATCAAACAATTTTATCTTTTAATGATTAAAAATATTTTTTCATTTAACAAAATCCATAATAAGTACACAATTTCTCTTCTTAAATATAATTATATAATTTCTTCACTTAAAATAAATAATACATACATTAAAAAAAATAAATCATTTTTTTAAAATTAGATCTTTAAAAAAATATATCATTTGAATTAAAAAAAATACAGATATACAACCGTAAAAAATAGACGTGCTTCCACTGCTATAAATAAATAGGATTTACTAAAAATATGTTTTTTTATATTTTAATAAATTTTGTTTATATATTGAATTTTTATTATACTTTTTTATGGTAAGTTTTTTAAAAAAATATATAATTATTATATAATTATTATTTTCAAAGTTGGAAACATTTAAAATATACTCTTTAATTATTAGTATCCTTATTTTTCAGTTGAATATTAATTACTTGATATATAATGCAATGTATAAATAAAATACATGCAAAATGAAAATTTATTGCATTTATTGGTTTTCCAAAAATAATTTTATTTTTTATGGATCGAACTTTATAAATATTTTTATTATGTTATGGAGTGTTAAATAGCAGGGTTTTTTTTGTCAATTTCTTTAAAGCAATTGAATACGTACTTATCGGAAAGTAACAGTTTACTCTTAAAATAAAAAATCTGGTAAGAAAATTAGTTTGGTATGAAATAAAAATTTAAATAATTATTGGATAAAGAAAAATAGCAATATGATGTCTGATAACTACATTAGGAATATATAGTGTGTTTGGTTCAATATCCATTTTCCAAAACAAAAATAAGAATCGATTATTTCTTTTTCAACATAAATTTTTTATCCTTTAATTAATTTTGCAAATCAAATACGCACCGATTTCTTATGCACACCTCTCAATTTTTATATCTCTTCCTAACATCTAATAAAAAAAAATCACTTTTCTAATTGGTTCATTTTAAATTATTTTATATTTTAAAATAAAAATATTACTTTAGATAGGTGTTGATATAGAAATAGTACTTTTTTATATTATCATCAAATGAGAAAATACACTCACGAGAAAGTCTTCTTCGTCAAGACAGAGAAAATGATTGTGTTGGCGGAGTGATGATGATGATGGTGTCGTCGAGCCTTAATTAGAAAAAGGTGTTTCTAAAGAAGAGGGTCTTGTGCTACAAAACTGTTTATTAATTCTTAATTCTTAATTCTATCACATTATAGTTAATATTTCACATTTTTTTAAGTATTTCTTATTTTCAATTTTCAATTAACTAATTAATTTTCGGTTTTTCATATTTTTGTTTTATGTAATTGTTATAGTTAGTAGTAATTACTTGTTGTATTGTATCGTTTCTGTCATTGGTTTTACCACACATAATAGTCTCCTATCACTTCAAAGTTGACATTTAAGATAATTTAAGTATTCATTATTCCTTTTGTCATTTAAAATGTCTTTTAAGGATGAAATTGGACCACCACGCTCTAAAGCGAATAATACCACGGATGCATGGTAATTAATCTTTACTATCATTAGACTTGGGAGCAAAACATTCTAGGACGCCTTTTGGATGTATGTTGATTGACCTTATGATGTAATTTGACGAACTTGGGATCAGAACATCAGTCGCTTAAGCCCTCGAAACATTGGTACTCATTGTGGAGTCAATAACGAGATTCTAAGACAAATCATTGATCTCTTAAGTCCTCCGTTGGGATGATTCGTAATTCTCCTTAGACCTCGATTGGGAAACTTATGTTCCTACCATGCTCAATAGTCTCACATCAATTAAGAGTCGAGGCCAAAGGCGGTTTAAACATTCCTTTCTCTTTCTTCATTACTTCTTCCACCCTTTGAAACACGTTTTAAGGATAAAACCATGACGAAACGCCATGTTGCGGACAATATCTAAGATGTATGGTGATTGACTCTTACGATGTAACTCGACTAGTGGCGGAGCTATTTAGGGGCAGGGAGGAGCCCTGGCCCCCCAAGATTTTTATTTTTTATTTTTTTTACATATATATATATATATATATATATATATATATATATATTTTA
>Ga0209589_1003563_pt1 | contig 27177 bp, 20 predicted proteins | sample CowpeawhiteBW_FD_187525 | JGI IMG/M metagenome (GOLD analysis project Ga0209589, IMG submission 187525) | Root nodule microbial communities of legume samples collected from California USA - Cow pea white BW (SPAdes) (version 2) | ecosystem: Host-associated > Plants > Roots > Nodule | place: USA...
AAAAAATATATATAAAGAATAAAAGTTAAGGATATACAATATATGAAAGTTTAATAGTAATTAAACTTGTTTTTAATACCGACTAAATAATAGATAAAATAAAATTATAAAAAAAAATGTATTAATACCAATGATAATGAGAATAAGTAAATAATTATAGTCTTATATTGTGATATATATTAAAATATTTTTACATATAGATTATTATAATAGTATGTTCGAATATGAATTTAAAAAATTGTTTTAGTTAATGCTTAAATACATGAATAAATGAAATAAATACTTATTGCAATTAGAAATTAAATGTTTTTTAAATGTAATAGTTACCGTATTTTGAGTATAACAACAATTATATATTTATTATAAGACAAAAATATAATTATTATAACAAATAAAATTTATAAACAATAATAAAATATATTTTAATAGATAAAATTAATAATTATTTTTTTTTTACGATGAATTTGAGGATGACAAAAATTTATCTTAATAGATAAAATTGAAAAAAAAATCAAATTATTTGTAATAAAAAAAATATTTATTATTATTGTTAATATTTATTATTTAATTTGTATTGTTATTAATATAGACTTATTTATATTATTGTCATATTTCACTATTATTATTAATATTATTAATTTTTATTATTAATATTATAAAATATTTATCATAATTCATCTTTGACACCCAAGTTTATCATAATTCACAATTATATCATAATCTCAAACATATTCCTTAGAAAATGTTGATAATGCTTAAAATTAATTTATAAATCACGAAAATCAATAATATCCTCCTCAACATCTGTGTAAAGGATGGCACAACTAATGGATCCGTTAAAACCCATTACTTGCTTGCTATGAACCCAATTCTCATAAAAGCAAAAAAAAAATGAGATTTTTATTTGTCCATTTCTTCTTTTTTAGCGTACACTACTAAAAAATCTCATATTACATGAGATTTTTTAAAGTTTTTTTTTAATATATCATGGGTTTACAATTTCTTGTGATTTATCATTCTTGCCACTAGTTTGCTTGGTGTAGTGTCCTTTTGGTATTTTCTTAATAAATAAATATAAAGGCAATGAAACTATATGTTTGGTGCCTACCTTATTTGTTTTCTATAAAAGCATGTTAAAGTCAAGACCATTTATGAAGATTTCGAAAAAAAAATTAAAAAAAAAAGAATCAGTCAATACATGGGCTATATAACATATAATCATAAAGTATATAATATTTGTTTGCCTAACTTGCTTTTCAGATTGAAACTTCCAAGCCTGCAATGGGACATCGAGGATCTTCGGCACCTAAAGTTCCCAAAACCTAAACAAATTCTTCAATAACAATTTAATTTAAAAATATTCACAAAATCTAAATGACCAAAATAACTTAATTGACTAAATAATAAGGATTGAAGCAAAGATCTATGATGTTATTTCCATACATACACACACTACAGAAGCAAACATATATCATCACTTTCTTTGCAAACCTTAAGTTTTAAGATCTCACGGGCTTTGAAAGGGGACTAACTTTAGACTTTATCAAATAACCACACATACATAACTTTACATACTTAAATCTCACCACTCATTAATATTATATACTATTTTATCTAAGGTAATCTATTTTTTGAAAGTGAGAACGCTATTGTGCATTTTATAACGGTAGATATCTTGAATGTTATTAACATAGTGATGTAGTGCCAGTTACAAAATGTAAAGTGGGACAAACATGGGATTAGGAACTAAATTTTCGGTCACAGATAGTTACATAATTAATTAGCATTCATCTAAATCACCAAAGTAAAACACGATAAGGCATAGATTGGTAGCAAAAACTTTTCAGCGTGCACCTTCTCCTCATTTGATTCCTGATTGCACTCAAATCCACCATAATACTCCAAATAAAAATGTGGAGAATCGTTGTCAAGCCTTGAAAGGGGTATTAACCTTTTTCTTGATCAAGTAACCACAGATAGATCAAGTAACCCTTTAAAGCAAGCCTTAAAAGATGATGCCTCATCATTTTAACTATTTTCTACACGAATCAGTTTGAAAAGAAAACTTACAAGAATCTTTAACAATATCTATAATGATATCAAAGTCTATGTTGATATTTCAACTTAAACCTACCTTTTTAATGTTTAAGATAGACAACACCATTCCTTTTGTGCACCTCCTATTTCCCAAGGCTCATGATAGATATAAGTTGTTATTGGTATCTGTTAAGACAAATACTTAGTTAATATAGCCTAATTTATACCATTCATTCAGTCAAAACTAAAGGAAAATATCAAGAATACAATTTCAATGTGAAAACTGTAGCAAAAAAATTATCCCATTCATGAAGTAAAACAACCCAAAAACAAAAAGAATAAAAAAGGAAGGTATATGGTTACAAAACCAAGGGTGCAACAATCTCACCAATTGCTTAAAGTTTTGCTTTAGTCAAAGAAACATTATGCTTGTATCCACCTCTCATGCATTACATGCCCCATCAATCTTCCTATACATTTAGGCACTACCATTGGTTCTAATATGATCGACATGGAGAAAATAAATCCCCATCAAAGACAATAATAAAAATCATATCAATAATGATAATCTAATTAAATATGACATGTTCCAAGTTCAAACAGTTAATGAGGAAGCATTTACTTCATTCCAATCTAGAGTGACATGCTCTCCTTCATTTGGATGTTAGCACAGACTTTTAGGGTCATTATTTATTCAAAGATAAGTCAAGTTATACTTTAGGGATCAAGTCCTAGTTATAAGTCTAAAAAACAGAAAAAATGACATAGTATTGTTCATTAACTTTGAGTTGTAGATCCAATATCCACCCCCAAAGATATGTCCTACATAACATTATTCACCACTCGAATCAAGAGCTTCAATCGGAAGAGGGAATGACTCAATAAACATAATATACAAATTAAATATTCTTTGGAATAATAATAATAATAATAATAATAATAATAATAATAATTATTATTATTATTATTATTATTATTATTATTATAACTAGTGTTAAAACTATGGCAACTTATTCCATGGATGGGGTGGAGGGTTGTGTGAGGGGTGAGAATGAAACAAACAAACATACAACTCATTTTCATGAAAGCAACAGGATTCTGGTTATAGCAACTTTAAGCAAACCACGTGCATCTTCAGATGAATATGGTGATAGGACTTTCAACATAGGGCATGAAGCATACCAAGATGCATAACACTGCATAAAAGGAAATTTATGCATACATAGATGAGACATAAATTATTCATCAGTTCTCGAAAACTATAAAATAGAGTAAATTTAACACAGAATTTAACGAAATAGTGAAATAAAGTTTGTACATAAAAGAAAGCAACTTTGATAACCATACTTGAGAATGCTGTGCATAACATAATTGGGTCCTTTAAAAATAATAGGTACAAATATTTGTCCTAAAAAAAACTTGAACAATCCATACTAAATATTTTATTAATGATATTACATCATCTTCATCATGGTTTCTTCTTCAAATCCATCACCAACATCATCTTCATCACGGACATTCTCAATCATGGCCATTTTACCTTCTGCCTTTTCAATCGTTGTGTCATCAACATCCATCTAATCTTCATAGATGTCATTGTTAACGTCAAAACCTACATCCTTTAAAGAAACCTCGTGGTATAGGCACTCAACCTGCCTGAGCGCCTTGTTAAAGCCATTAATATACTCAAATAATATAAATTTTTGAAGCTAAATCAAATCAACCACAATTCCTACGTGGGCCTTCTTCTCCTCAGCAACTGCCTCTTTCAAACCTTTATTTTCCTTCTTCAAATATTTTGTCTCCTTATTAAGCTTTTTCTTACAATCAAGGCACCTCTTCTTCCAGGTTTCAACCTCTTCTCACTTTTGTCTCTCTCCCTTTTGAAGGTCTTTTTATCATCAACTCATGACTTCTTGTCGACCTTATACTTCTTTTTGAACTTGGCAAACTCATTGGCCACTTTCGTCTTCTCCCCATTAGAATAAAGAGAAACATATGGAAAAATTAATAGCTTCATTTAGATGGTTGAGTTATTTAATTTAATTATTTTATTAAATTATGAAATATGAGATAATTATTTAAGTGATTTAAGCTATTGTTGTATTTATTTTAATTATTTTATTTAGTTATATTATGTGAAATGTATCTCTTTATAAATGTGCCTTATATAATGAGCAAGCTCGTAGCTCTTAATAAATGTGCTGTAAAATGACATCACAAACAGTAGAAGAAAAATCATTGACAAATAAATTTTTCGTGCTCTTTTTTTCTAGTTCTTTTTAATTTTTCTTCATTTTCCCTTCTTTCTTCACTCTATATTGCTTCTTCTTTTATTATTTCTTTTTCTATTTTCTCCTTCAGCCTTTGTTGATCCTTACTGACTTGTCTTGGTGTCATAAACTTCAACTTAATTTTGTGTCCCTCATACCTCAAATAAAGCGAACGTTCATCAAGATTGAGTATTTTAAAACGAAGCCATGACCATCCCAAAAGAAGTTGACAAGAGTCAATGTGAGCGATATCACATAATACTTCTTTCACACATTGTCCTGTACTGAATTTGATCCATGCTTGATTTGGGTGAAAGCTTGCTGGTAACTCGAGTTTCTCCACCAATTTTTGCCTCACAACATTTTTGTTACTTCCGTAATTGTATGCAACTAAACATGGGTGGTCTTCGATTAAACACGTTGTATAGTAATGTTCCATTGTTATTCCAAACCTAGAGCCATGCTCTGATACCAAATGATGTGAATCTAGAGGAGTGGATTTGTTTTACTGATCTATCAAAGTTGGAAATGCTAATAAGCAAGAAATTTGAGAAATTTTTTAAAACAAAAAAACAAAAATAGATAAGAAGATGGAGTGGAAATTGATAGACGTCATACTTCCAAGGATGGAAGATAAGCCTAAGAGTTTAAACACACAAAGAGAGGAAGGACCTTTGATAAAACTCAGGGGTTCCTGAATCACTCAAGAACATAGGAGAATCGCTCTCACTAAAATAAAAGAGGTAAACTCTAGTAGTTTTGAATAAAACTCAACTTGTTTTCATTGATAAAATGATTCAGCTTATATAGAAGCTTTAACCACTGGAATTACAAAAGACACATAAATTGTAATTACATCTCACTTAAAGCTATTAATGAACCCACTACTTAATGGCTAATTGTAACTGAAATTGTGGCAACCCAAAAGCATTCAGCTATGCATCCTTTTAGTCTCCCAAAGGCTGATGACTAAGTTGCAATTGGGTCATTATTACAACTTGAAATAAAACTAAACTAGAGCTCATTAATTGATTAAACCAAAACATAATTTGGTCAGCCAATTTTACAAAAAATTGGGCCATTATTTAAACAAAGTAATAACTTTAAAAAATACTGTCGTAAAGTTGTGCATTAGTCCTTCTTCATTTGGGCATGATGCAACTCATATCATTAGGGATGGTAGGGACAAATATAGTAGTATCAAGTGAGGGGTTATGCATAGTAGTGTTAGGAGCAGGGGAAATATCAATTATGGGAGGGGAATTGGTCGATGGATTGGAAGGGGGAAAGAAGATGTCATCATAGTTAAAATGGTATGGTTTGGGGAGAGGGAGAGAGATAGTATTTGAGTGAATAAGATCTGTAGAGGTGGATTTATATGGGAATTGATTTTCATAACTTTTGAGATTGAGAACGAGGTAACCTTTTGTATTGGATGGGATGTCAAGGAAGATGTCAGGGATAGCTCGTGCTTCAAGTTTCTTTCTATATGCAGTGAGAGTGTTGGAGTAGCATAGGCATCCAAAAGCACAGAGGACATTCATGTCATATAATTTCCCATGAAGAATTTCATAAGGGGTATCATTGTTAAGCAACAGTGTAAGTGATAGTGCTAGAGCAGTATAGGCAGCCAAAAACACGGAGCACATTCATGTCCTATAATTTCCCATGAAGAATTTCTTAAGGGGTATCATTGTTAAGCAACGTTGTAAGTGTGTAGTTGATAAAAAAAAGGCAGCATGATTTAAAGCAAAACACCAGAAGTTAGTGGGAAGATGAGCATGAAAAATTAAGGCACGAACAACGTTTAATAGGTATTGATGTTTTTGTTCCACTATACCATTTTGTTCAGGAGTTTCAACACAGGTTGTTTGGTGTATTATACCTTTGAGAGCATAGAAATTAGTCATGCAAAATTCTAGACCATTATCAGTACGAATAGATTTGAGTTTGGTATCAAATTGAGTTTCTGTGTAATTGACAAAGTCCATAATGTATTTGCATGCAACAAATTTGTTAGGCATAGGGATGGTCCAGGTAAAGTGAGAACAATCATCAACTACGATTAAGAAATATTTGAAACCTCTCATAGCTAAAACAGGGCAAGCTCCCCAAATGTCTATATGCAAAAGATCAAAAATGCATTTTGAGCGAGTAGTATTGTTATTGAAAGGGAGTTTCTTTTTGCTTAGCACAATGACAAGTATCAAAAGCAGTGTTACGAGAAGTAATAATGAAATGACATTTAGCATTTAAGGCAAACAGTCTAACATTAGAAGGATGGCCCATTCTGAGATGCCACAAATTATAGTTTGAAGTAGAAAAGCGTGTTATTACAAGTATTATTTCTTGAAGTAACAATATCAGAATTGAACACATAGAGACCAACTTTTACACTAACTGAACCAATCTTCTCTTTGGTTTGGTTGTCTTGAATAATACAATCAACAAAAGAGAAAATTAGTGTATAAGGAAGAGATGACGTTAATTTAGATATAGATATCAGGTTGAAAGAAAATTATGGAATATAAAGCACATCTTTTAGAAATAATTTTTTTTTTGTGAGATGAACCATGCCATTGTAGGTAGCCGTGACATTATTACCATTAGGAAGGTTGAAAGAAATAGGTCAGATTTTTGTATATGATTGGAAAAGATTGATGGATATGCATATGTGATCGGTTGCATCCGAATCAAGAAGCCAAAAAATTACAAGTTTCTTTGAAGTATAAGAAGAGTGGATATTACCAATAGTGGTTGGGCTGGTGGTGGAGACAGAACAATATGAGAGGTTGAAGGCTGAGAATTGTCAATATTGGTTTGTTTAAAAAGATCTGCTAGAATTTGAAATTGTTATGGTATGAGACGAATGTTAGGTATATCGATAGATGGTTTATCATTGGTGTTAGGAAGTTCTTCATTAGCGATGATGTTGTGAACTGGAGTTTGTGGCCAGGAGGGAAGCCATGCTTCTTGTAGCAGAATTAGATGGTGTGTCCCATTCGGCCACAATGAGTGCATAAACATTTGCCACCAGATCCTTTATAACCTTCGTTGTCTTGGTTAGGGAACTCGTGTTTCCTATAGCAGAAAAAGTCGATATGGTCAGGTCTGCCATAGAATTGGCAAGCAATGGAAGAGGTGGAATTGACGTTACTGGATCCGTTGATGTGATTTACCTTGGCCACAAGTGCGTGGGTTCCTGACAACTAACGTTTTTGTTGTGCCACCAAGGAAAACACTTTATTGACAAGTGGAAGAGGCACCATTAAGAGAACATGGGACTTTACATTATTAAAATGATCATTTAGACCATGAAGGAACTGTATGACCTGATTTTCATACTTTCGTTGAGCAAGAATGGTAAAGACGTTCCAAGCACATTTGGGCTCGCACGAAAAACAGGTTCAAGTATGAAATTGCTGAGCTCATCCCATATGACCCTTAGTTTTGTAAAATATTCAGAAACTATGAGATCGCCTTGGCAAAGAGAAGGTACATCCATTTGGAGTTCAAATATACAAGGAAGGTCACCTTGAGAATAACGATGCTTCAGATCTGTCCGAATGTCGTAGGTATTGTCCATCCAGATTATACTTTGTCGGATGGAAGGAGAGACGAAATGAACAAGCCAAAAAGCCACCATATTGTTGTAGTGATACCATGCAAAGAAACTAGCATCATCTGGTTTTGGTTAAAGGTTGTTCTTGACAACAAAATCGATTTTATTCTTGGCACTGAGCGTTGTTAACATGGAATGACTCCAAGAATGGTGATTTGCAGCATCCAAGACTAGAGAAACAAGAGTTGTAGCAGGATTTTCATTTGGGTGAAGGTAAAGAGAATCTTTGAGAGCATTATCGTCAGTCATGATGAACAAAAAAGAAAGAAAAGGTAAAAGAAAATAGCAGAAAAGGAAAGAAAAGACCAAGAATGCAGAAGACAAAAAAGGCGGAAAATGTTGCAACAAAGCGTGATTACACAAAGATCACTGATATCATATTACAATCATCAACTCTCACAGCAAAGAAGGAAACGAAACAGAAAGAAACAAAAAGAAACAGAGAAAAGGCGTGTGTAAACCAGGAAAGAAAAAAGGAGAAAAAGAGAGAATTATATTGAATTAATTAAGAGTATACAACGAGAGTCCCGAGAGCGGGATGCAATGTTTATATATAGAGAAAAGAAAGGGAAAAACATCAAACATATGAAAATGGCATAGCAAGAGCAAAACGCATTTAGTGCGACAAGTGTTATAAGCCAGGTTTTACAAGGGTAGAGGAGTGTGATGGTTGGTTAGGATGTATATCTTAAGTTATTTAGGTTTTTGCGTGTAAAGAAATGGATGAAAGAAAGTGGCAAGGAAGGAACCATGAGAAGCCGTAGAGAAGTGTCCTTACTTTCTTCTTTTGTTTGCTTGTTGTTTGATGAATGAAGTTTACTTTGTTCTTTGTTTGTATTTTAGGCTTGGTATAGATGCTTGAATGTCATATGTTTCCTTGCTATGTGTGTTATTGTTGATGGTATTGTTTGTTTTTCTGAATTTTGAACCTATCATGAATGATAGGGTATACATGTTTAATTTCGTTTCAATTTTGTGAATTTTGTGATGTTGGCAGAGAACCTAGCAGTGGGCGCTTTTCAATTTTGTTTCATATCTGGTGTAGTGTTAGTGAAACAGAAAAAATATTGAACCAATGAAATCAACTTTGATAATATTGAATCAATCCACAGAACAACAAAATTTCAGTCAAAGAAGAAGAAAATATTCTAGTAGCAAGAAGAATTTCAGAAAGAGCATATAAAGAGAGTTTGTTATATTTCTTTCTCTGCCTATTACTTCTTCTTAATTCCCCATTTCCATGAGATGTTGCCACGTGTTCTACAGCTATAACAAAGTTTTGTTTTCTCATTTTCCCTTCCCACGCTTCCTTCACATGTTACAATACCCTGCCCTTTTACATCAACCTTGTCCTCAAGGATGAAACTGGGATAACCCGATTTGACACTCTTTATATATTCCCAAGTGACAGCTTCTAGTCCACCTATATTCCATGGAATCAACACCTGAGCTTTTGCATGTGAATCATGCACGATATGTTGAATATGCAACACCTTTAAAGGGTGTAACAGAGGACCTTCCTCTATTGTAGTCAGAGGTAAAGGAAAATACTACTGAGTACAATCTCCATGAAACTTCTTTAACACTGATATATGAAATACAGGATGAATTTTTGCAATGTCAGGTAACTTTAGTTTATAAGCGACTGTTCCCACCCTTTGCACAACTTCAAATGGGCCAAAAATACGCATTCCTAGCTTCTGGTTTCTCCTTAAGGCCACAAAATGTTATCGATATGGTTGCAACTTTACCAAAGCAAAATCTCCCACCGCCAACTGAAAATATTTCCTCTTCTTATATGCTTGGAATTTCATATAATTATGAGCTTTAAGTAAATGCCACTTCAATTGTTGTAAAAGAACATCCCGAGCTTTTAACATTTCTTGCAAACTAATAGGATCACTTGCATCGCGCTCATAAGGAAGCACCATGGGTGGTTCTCTACCGAAAGCTGCTTTAAAAGGAGACATGCCTAAGCTATAATGAAAGGAAGTGTTATACCAAAATTGTGCCCAAGGTAACATAGAACACCACAACTTAGTATTATCAAAGACAAAGCACTGAAGATACATTTCCACTATTTTATTTAAATTCTCAGTTTGGCCATCACTTTGGGGATGATAAGCAGAGCTCATAGCTAAGGAAGTCCCTTGAGCCTTGAACAATTGTTGCCAAAAAGAGCTAATAAAAATTAGATCTCAATCCTATACAATGCTTTTAGGCATGTTGTGAATTTTTACCACCGAATTTACGAATACTTAGGCTACCACTTTACTATTAAACTCATCCTTGAGAGGAATGTAATGGTCGAATTTAGACAATTTGTCCACCACTACCAGAATAGTGGTATAGCCCTGGGATGTAGGCAAATGTGTAATGAAATCGAGCGCAACATCCTCCTAGATTTTTAAGGAATAGGAAGAGGTTGAAGCAACCCCTAAGGTAGGGTATGATCCACCTTAGCCTATTGACAAATGTTACAATTTCTGATAAATTGTCGAATTTCTTGGTGCATTTTAGGCCAAACAAACTTAGAGAAAATTAAAAAAATTGTCTTAGTTATACCAGATGTCCGCCTATCTTTGAAGCATGAAATTCATTCATAATATGAATTTTAACCGCCTGATTAGCAGGGATCACAAGCCAGCCTTTCCAGAATAATAAGTCATCTTTCACCATATAAGTTGTATCACTGTTAGTGCCTTGTAAACACTGATTATATAGTACGAACCTTTTCATCTTGCTGGAGGGCTTCCACAACTTTGGCTAACCAAGGATGAGTAGGTGCAGATAGAGCCATAAAGAAGGTTCTAGACAAGGCATCAGCAGGGATGTATTCTCTGCCTGGCTTGTATTGGATAACAAAATCATACCCTAATAACATGGGCAACCATTGTTGTTGTTCAGGCGTGTGTAACTTTTGCTCTAGCAACTCCTTTGATCTGTCCGGATAATAAATTTGTGTCCCAACAAATAGTGGCGAAACTTTGCCAATGATTCAAGATAGCGTGAAATTCCTGAACATAAGCAGATTGTTTCTGTAGCCGAGTGTAACATCCCTAAGGAATATTACTAATATATAATAAATAAATACTGAAATAGAATAAATACCACATTTATCATGAAACCATTTCCCAAAACGCGGGAAATTCAAAACTTTAATATAGCTGTCATAAACCAGGAGTCCATAGTTATAAAACTGAAATAAACTTAAATGGCTCCCGAACTGATTACATAATTATCTCAAAACTAAAATAATATATATATATATATATATATATATATATATTTATATATATATATATATATATATATATACAAAAATCCCAGGCTAGCCCCCGCTTCGAGTCTAAGCATCTCTTGACTCATCTGTCAAATCATCTGCTCCCGGATAACAAGTTATCCGATCATCGCCACACACACACAGAAAGGGTGAGCTATGCACAATATATATAAAACAAATACATGAAATAAATATGCCACCCATTCCGAAAATAACATAAATAATATTTCATGCTTTTCAAATAACCCAACCATGACCTCATAGTCATTTATGAGTCATATCCATGAACTAGGTCTTGGGACTTCACTGTGCTCCCACGAAACTAACTCATTCCCGGTCCAACCCTATGAGCCTATCCCACTCATAGTCCTGCCCTACAAACTCCTCGCCTGTAGTAAATCATCCAAGTCTCATACTTGGACCTTGGCACGCACGCAATCACCATGCTATGGACTCCTCGCCCAATAGTAGCCGACGGGAACATAACAGTTCCTTGCCCATCGTGCACCCGACACATGCAATCACCATACTAAGGACTCCTCGCCCATTAGTAGCCGACGAGAACTCAACCAGTTCCATGCCCATCATGTGTCCAACCATCAAGCACATCCCATATCCCTATTTGGACTTAGTCCTTCAAGCCGAAAACATCACCACACATGCCTATACTTTCTATGCTTAGGAAAAGTAGTCATATCAGACACACAAGTTCACACAAACATGAGAAATTCACATAAAATCGCTTAAGCCAAGGACACTCGCCCAAGCTAAGCCCTCAACTTCGTTTAGGCTAGCTCACCTCGCCTGAGCAAGCTTAAAACAACAACAACAACACGTTATCTCGCTTAGGCGAGATCCCCTCGCCTGGGCGAGCTATAACATCGCTCAAAATATCACCCACACCTTGCCTAAACGAGGATTCACTTAACCAACATCATTTCTCATCGTGACCTCGCTTAGGCGAGTGTCTCTCGCATGAGCGAGAGAATAAGTCGCTCAAAACACCAATACCTCTCGCCTGGGCGAGATGTCACGCTCAAAGCACCCAAGTTTCCTCGCGACCTCGCCTAGGCGAGCCATTCTCATCTAAGCGAGACTAGGCGTCGCTCAACTCTGAACTAGGTCGCCTGAGCGAGCAGCGCAAACCACACCAGAAACGAGGTTCTGCAACTCTCACTTAGACGAGATAGACTCGCTTGGGCGAGACTTGCAGAGTTTCCTCTATGTGACACACACAGTTTACCCAAAACAATGCCAAACCACACCCAAAAATATACCACAAAACATTCAATCGATACCAACGCAATTGTAATGGCAAGTAGTACTCAGAACCATGCTTTCCACACATCTAGACAACCACATTCGAATATACAATCATCAATAACCTGAAATATCAAAACCCTCATCCCACAACATATTACCCATACATAATTATGCACCCAACCTCAAATACTCCAATTCCCAATCACAACACATAAGGTACGAATTTTCCCAATCAAACAGGAACCAATTGGGACTCAAAATCATAACACTTAACAGTTTATTTACATACACAAAGTACAGCTCCCCTAACCTGAACTTCTTGATTCAATTTGGGGAAAAAGAGAATGTTCCTTTGTTTCCCACTCTTTTGTTCCAATACCCTCCCAATTCAGCCTTCAATTCTCTTCTCCCACTCTCAGAACTCGTGCTCCTCTCGAAAGCCAATTACCAGCACTGCCAAAACCCTTCTTTTCCCTTAAAATGGCCTTTTATAGGTGTCTTAATTAAGGGTTTAAAGGTTAAAACGAAAAATGGGCTTAATTATGTTTTTAATTTTCTTATTCATAGTTAACTAAGGTTTTTCAGCCCTTTGGCTACTCCTCCATCTGATTTTTACCTTTGCCCTTTCAACTCCACTCCAAGCTAGAATTAGCAAAAATAAAGCCTACTTTATGCCCAACAAGGTTTGAACTCGTGACCTTCCACTCATAAGAACAAAGCATAACCATTATGCAAAATCACATTTGGTGATACACTCCAATCAATGTAAGTTTACAATACCAATTCCATATTCATACATATTATTAAAAATCAATAATTAAACAACAACACATAAATGGCATACATAGGACTCGAACCCAAGTCCTCTCACACAATCAAAGTACTCTCAACCATATGAGTTAGCACTTTTCCACGCCATATCAAACAACATTTAATGCCATAAAGGCTCTTTCTACCCGCATTTATTAATTAATTAATTTTCACGGGTCTTACACCGAGGAGATAACTTCTTAGAAAAATAAGCGATTGGGTGCAGCCCTTGACTCAACACAACGCCAATACCCACTCCAGATGCATTAGTGTCCACAATAAAAAGTTCTTTAAAATTAGGAATTACTAAAGCGGAGCTAAAATCGTCACTTCCTTGAGTTTCTCAAAAGCTGTTGTAGCAGCCGCAAACCATAGAAAAGAGTCTTTCTTTAATAATTCAGTTAAAGGCGCATAGCATAATTCTTTACAAATTTTCGATAATAGCCCATGAGCCTAAGAAATCCTCGAAGTTGTTTGAGATTGCAGAGTTGGGCCAATCTGTAATAGCTGCTAATTTCTGTGCATCCATGGCAACTCCATTACCCGACAAAATATGGCCCAAATATTCAATTTTTGTAACACCAAAGGAACATTTAGAGAAACGAACATACAATTGATGTTGTTGTAAGAGATTGAAAACCATCTTGAGATTAGACAAATGATTAGTCCAAGTGGAACTATACACCAATATATCATCAAAAAACACTAACATCATCCTCCGCAACAATCCTTTAAAGACTTCATTCATTAGACTTTGAAAAGTGGCTTGGGCATTTGTTAACCCAAATGGCATGACAAGCCACTCATAATGACCATGATGGGTGCGAAAAGTTATTTTGTATTGATTTGGCTGGATGATGTCGTCCTCCAACATGCCATTAACCAATTTCTAAATCTTCTATGTTTGACTATGCAGATAGTGATAAGGCTTGACCTTTACAGGACCAGTTCCCGCGAGCAAGGGAATAAAGTGATCGTGGGACCTAGGAGGGGGCAAAGAAGTAGGTGTAGCAGAAATGGAACCATAAGGACGAAGCAAAAAGGCTATCGCAGGGTCTATTTCATCCGAAAATCGAGACAATGGAAATTAGTGTGAGTTAGAGTATACTAAGTATAGACTAAAAAACTCTGCTATGGCATTAGTATTCAACATTTTTCGAATATGGTGTAGATGAGCCTGAGTAGGAAAGAGATCCACGTCACCCTATAAGGTGATAAATGTTCCTTTATGCAAAAATTTCAACTAGAGTGAAGCATAATAAAAAATGTGAGGTCCAATTATTTTCAACCACCAAGCCCCCAAAATTAAATCAGCCCTGACACTGGCAACAAGAATACAAGTAATTGAAAGTCACGTCCTTGCACCTAAATAGACAAGTCATTAATAATTCCTTTTACTGCCATATTGTTCATGTTACCTACCATCACCTTAAAGGATGATACTAGTTCAATAGGAAACTTGAGAAAATATGTTATCCATGGTTGTGAAAAATTGTCAACGCTTCCTTCATCTACCAACACTCGAATAAGTAAGCCATGAAGAACAACCATGAATCGAATAGTACCAACTCCCATACCCCCTTCAAAGTATTTAAGGAGAAATGATGATCTGCACCTAACACAACACCATCTAGAGGTACAGTCCCCACATGATCCCCTTGAGGGCTTGCATCTGGGTTGACGTCCTCCTCCATGTGAAACAACAAATACTGTCGATTAGGGCATTGATGATTGAATGTGAACTTTTCATCACAAAAGTAACATAATCCTTTCTCCCTTCGTAACTACATCTCCGTAAGAGACATCCGTTTAACATTGGCATTGGGGACAAGAGGAGTGGAAGGTGTAAGTAACAAAGGTGGCAAAGTGGCGGTAGCTGGAGATTGTTTTCCAATGCTAGGAGCACTACGGCTGGATAAAACTGGAGAGTATCGAGGAATCGAATTCGAAGGTGGAGAAGGAGCCATGGGTGCATATTTCTCTTCATACAGTTTAGCGAGAGATATAACTCAAATAATAGAGGCAAGAGATTGGACAAGAACTTCGCGACGACTATCTTTAGTCAAGCCACTAGAAAAATAGCTCAACAAAGCGGCATCGGATAATCCCAAGGAGCTATTAGCTATAGACAAAAATTTGAGGTAATATTCAAACACGGTACCCACTTGCTGGAGCTTAAACAATTGGGCCATGGGACAATCAAACAAAGGGCCCAAATTGAGATTCCAGGGCAGATGTGAGCGCAATCCATGTCGAAACAACATTCAATTTCTGCAACATTTGAAACCATGGAATAACCTCCTTCTCAAAATGAATGGTGGCAATGTCAACTCTATCGATATCAGGAGTATGATGATAAGTAAATAACTTTTCAACTTTGAATATCCATTCTAACGCTGGTGTAGTGCCATCAAAATGTGGAAATCCCAATGAGATATCTTGCCCCCGAAAAGAGGGAGTATGCGTCGAGTTAACGGAAAGGGAACCCAAGTTCGAACACCAATCGACTAAGATTGAGGCTGAAGCAGAAGGTCGAGAGCTTTCTACATTTGATCCATACGATCCTGTTGAGCCATTTGCAATTGAAAGGTCACTTCGCCTTGTGATTGATCACGCAACTCAATCACACTCAGCAAGCATCTAAGTTCTTCACCTTGATGGGCCACTTGCGCTTGCAATTCTTTCAAAGAAAGCACCAATGAAACAGAAAAACTATTAAACCAATGAAATCAACTTTGATAATATTGAATCAATCCACAAAACAACAAAACTTCTGTCAAAGAAGAAGAAAATATTTTAGTAGTAAGAAGAATTTCAAAAAGAGAATATAGAGAGAGTTTGTTATATTTTTCCACTACCCTTTCTCATTTTATGAAATTTGCTAAATAACCACTTTTGTTGCTCTACCTATTACTTCTTCTTAATTCCCAATTTCCATGAGATGTTGTCACGTGTTGTACAGCTGTAACAAATTTTGTTTTCTCATTTTCCCTTCCCACGCTTCCTTCACATGTTATAGTTAGGATTTGTGGTGGTGGGATAGTTTCACGTTTGCATGATGTGGTTCTCCTTTCAATCTTTAATGAAGTTTGTTAGTTAGGTGATTATTAGACGTGCATGAGTTTTGGGGTGGTCTTGGGTTCATTCACTTGGTAGCCTAGCACATTGTTTTCTCATTTTCATTTTCCCTATCTTAGCACCTAAACTGTTAGTTGAGAAGACGAACAAGCAAACCAAAACCCTCCTTGTGGCTCACAGTCCCTGATAGCTTGGGTGAAGTTTCTTTGTATTTTTAAAAGCCATTAATCTTAGTATAATATTATTAGGTACCACAACGTTTGTTTTCCTTTTTGTTTCATTCACAAATCATGATGAGTAGTTGGTGTAAGATTGGTGCAGTGGGGTTTCACGTTCAAATGGTGAGGATTTTTGGTTAGAATGAGTTTATGTGAGTGTGGTATTGGTTTGTTTCCAATGTAGTGTAGTAATGGTTCTACATGGGTTCACGGTGCAATTTCGGTGGTGCTTGGGAAAACCATGGAGTTCACGTGCAAAAATTCTAGTTTCTTCCCTTGGTTTTTGAGTGCAGCCTTACACAATTCCTTGGGTCTCTTTTCTTGTGTGCATTTGGTTCTTTAAAATAACTTTTAGTTAGTTTTGGTTCTTTGCATGAATGGTTTTTATGTTGCAGCATAGCCTTCACATTTTGTTTTGGTTTCCCATTGGCCTAATCCTTTACCTATTTTAGACTTAGTAGTGACGTGACTTTTGCATAGTTGTGGTAACTTTTGGTTCATTCTCACTTTATGTTCACACTGTAAAGTATAGGGATTTAATTTTTTGGTCAATCATTTTTGTTGTTTCTTTTCATATGTATTAATTGGTTGAAGACCATGGACCCCAAATGCATTTGTTTTTCTCTTTCTTTGAATTTTCGGTGCAAATCAAACTTGAATGTATTATTCATCTCTCTCTTAGAATGTAGTCCACTTTTAGCTTAGTGGGACCCATACCATAGTCTTTGTGATTAATTTTTCCATGTTCCCTACTTGTGCACCATGTGATATCATTAAAGCTATGTATGGACCACTATATTTTATGGGAAATGATATTTTAACTCCCAATTTAACTCTCTGACGTTTCATTTACTTTTGAAATTTTTTATTTTTGTAAAAGGCACGAAAAAGGAAAGCGTTTTACAGTAGTGGGGTGCAGAGAGAAAAAACACCTTTCCAAATATGCAAAGACCATTCTATTAGTTTTGAAATGGTTGAAATGCCAAGAAGGGGGGAGGTTGAATTAGCTAGTTAAAAATTTAGGCTATCTTTGCAAGCTAAAAAACACCTTTAATTGAATCAATTAGATCACCAAGTTAGGATGCAAAAGGTATTGGACAATATACATTCAGTCGATCAAAAACAGAGTTAACGGATTGATTTTACTAAACAGATTCTGTTATGCTATAATCAATCGATTGAAACAGAAAAACAATTGATTGAAATACTGGGAAAAATGAAGAAATGAATATTCAAGTGTTAAACCAGAAACAGTGCACAAGAATGATCAAGACAAGTTCTAAATGATTATACAAACATGCCCAATGCTGCAGATGTCATGAAAACATGCAAGAACATGAAAAAGATGATTAAAGCACAAGTTCTTGAAACTTTAGAATTAATATGCAAGAGAGAAAGGTTAGAGAAGAGAGGAGACCATGAGATTTTTATATTGGTTCACTCAAACCTGAGCTACATCCAGTTTGTCAAGACAACCTGAGCTTGACTTTGCACTATTTCAAAAGATTTACAAAGTATCCACCCTTACACTTCCAAAATATGCAAAAACACCATAAAAGACTCTTGAATCACACAAGAGACACACAACACAACAAGAACCCTCTTGCAGACCTAGAAAACCACGAGGCACACACACAAAGCTTAAGAAAGATCAAACCTTAGTGGTAGCACAACCCAGCCTACCACAAACAACTTTCTCCAAGCTTCAAACCAAGCCAAAAGCTCCAAGAATTGATCTAAGATCAATCTTCAACTGCTACAAGTTGTATGATCACGAAGGAGAGAGTTTCCACAAGTTTCCATAACAAATTTGTGCTAAAAAATGATCAACTTACCTCTCTTTCGAAAATCACAGCTTTTATAGTCAAACTGCAATTGAATTTGTTGTAGTTTAAGACTAATGCAGCCAACCTTTTAATATGTTGAAAAATCATTCAACAAATTAAAGGACATACCAAAGACCAAATACATCTAATTAATGCTACAAGGTCTACAATATGAATTACAAACTTCAAATACACTTTCTTAATGATGTAACTATGTGGAAAGCACACGTTCCAGCCTTGATCAACATGAATACCATCAAATCTCTTTTCCTTATGAATGAAGGCTTCATTCCAATGGTAATGGCTTCAAGATAGTTCAAAAGTGCTTCATTTAAACTTCATCAAATCTTCAAGAAGCAAACCACCTTGGCTTCTCATGTCAACACATTCTATGCTTTTAGGGTTACAAACCAATAACTTCATAATAAATCATCTCTCAATTTTAATTTAATTCATACTCATTTGTATTAAAATTAAAATAAGGATATTTCGGTATTCATAATATTATTCTTTTTTTATTACATTAATTAAATGTATATTTCAAGATTTTTACTCATTTTTATTCTATTTAAGTAACTTCACTTTCCACTTCTTTTTTTTTTTCATCTACAAATTTTTATATTTTTATTTAAAAAAAACAAAAATGATTTTGGTAAAGTAGTTTGATGGGAAGAAAAAATTGAATTTATTATTTTTGCATTAATTCTCCTCAATCCAGCATTATATTGGTAAACATTTAATATAATTCATCACTATAATTGTGAGGGTGTGCAAAATCTTAGATCAACACTTAATACTACATTAGTAAACATTTAATATTTTCATTGATAACATGTATGTAATGTGGCATTAGTGGATCAATTATCTCACATGTCATGTTAAATATCTTTCAATTTTAATTTAATTCATACTCATTTGTATTAAAATTAAAATAAGGATATTTCGCTATTCATAATATTTTTCTTTTTTTATTACATTAATTAAATCTATATTTCAAGATTTTTACTCATTTTTGTTCTATTTAAGTAATTTCACTTTCCACATCTTTTTTTTCATCTACAAATTTTTATATTTCTATTTAAAAAGAAAACAAAAATGCTTTTGAAAAAGTAGTTTGATGAGAAGGAAAAATTGAATTTATTCTTTTTGCATTAGTTATCCTCAATCTAGCACTACATTGGTAAACATTTAATATAATTCATAGCTTTGATTGTGAGGGTGTACGAAATCTTTAATGCAGGTCCACACTTAATACTACATTAGTAAACATTTAATATTTTCACTAATAACATGTCTGCAATGTGGTAGTTGTGGACCAATTAGCTAACACAAAATTTGATCATGTTAAATACCTTTCATTATACCTTATTGAAGTGGTATACATATCGAAACCCTTACCATATTGCACTAGTTGTGAGGGTGTGCAAAATCGTTAGCTTAGGTCAACACATAATACTACATTCATTGATAAGCATTTAATATTTGATCAGCTTACATGTTTGTAATGTGGCAACTATGAACCAATTGTCTCACACAAAATTTGATCATGTTAAATATGTTGCATTAGACCTTATTGAAGTGGTCTCATAGACTACAAGTAGGCTATATATTACCATATAGCTCTGATTGTAAGGGTGTACAAAATCTTTAATGGAACTCAACACTTAATACTACAGTGGTTAACATTTAATATTTTCACAAATAACATGTCTGTAATGTGGCAGTTGTGGACCAATTATCTCACATGGAATTTGATCATTTTAAGTATGTTGCATTATACCTTATTGAAGTTGTCTCATTGACTATAAATGGGCTACATATTGAAACCCTTACCAAAGTGCACTAATTGTGGGGTGCAAAATTTTGACCACAGGTCAACACTTAATACTACGTTGATAAGCATTTAATATTTTCATAGTTACCATGTTTGTAATGTGACAGTTATGGATAGGGATGTCAAAACTACTTGCGCCCGTGGGTATCCACGGATAAAATCTGTGGTAAATAGTTGGATCTGCAGGTATTTATTATCCGTAGGTGGCAAATAAAGGATATTTTGATACCTATTTATGAAACGGATCGAGTGCGAGTACCATACTATCTATACCCGCAAAAAATTAAAATTAACATTAATTTATATTTTATTAAGTTAAATTTAATTAAAATTAAAATTTAATTTATATTTTTTTATATTGAATTTAATTAAAATTAAAATTTAATTTATATATTAATTTGAGATCTTTTTTGTAATTTTATTTAAAGTTTATTTTAAAAATTTATATATTTTTTTAAATATTTGTGGGTATCCACGGCTATTCGCAATAAAATATCCTCAAGTAATTTTTAGATGAGTACCTGCATAGGTATGGGGTGGGTTGCGTGTGAATTTTTTTGTTGAGGTAGACACTATATGTGTACCCAAACAATTATGTTTTTCATTTTTTTTTCTATATTTATTATTTTTCCTTTATTTATTCTTATCCAAATAAACTATAGGCTTAACTAAGCTAATGATGAAATTAATGTAAATGTAATAGAAAGTACCTATTTAAATTAGTCTAAATTCTACAATCTGTAATGATATAAAAGTCATCCTTCATCATTTCTTGTGTACTTACTCGCTCTGTCAAAATGATGAAATCATATATTTAATTTCACTTATGTTTATCTTTTATCTTTTATTTTATTTTTATTTTTATTTCTTTCTCTTGTCTTCTTGAATCATAAAGTGACTTTGGTTCAAAGGTATAAAATATAATTTAAAACATGTATGTTAGAAAGTCTTATCTATTTAGAAGAAATTGAGATTAAAAATTACTTATATGTATCTTTCTCTTTCGGCTTATGGAATAATTTTTAAAATAAAATCGCGATAGAGATATATAACTTAAAAAGAAACAATAACTTAAATATAATAATTAATTTAACAACATTATTTTAAGACTAAACAATCAATTATTATCTTTTATCTTATATCTTATGTAATAAATTTAATCAAAATAAGAATAATTTTCATTATTTATACTAGATAATTCTATTTAAGTTGAATAGAATATTATCCATATTAAAAGGTTAGATAGTATATCATGTTCCATCTTAAATTCATATTTAATACAAAACTACATCAAACTTAATGAGAAATTTCCATGGAATATAAAAAAAAGTATTGATGTATAGTGGAGTACTTGAACAAGAGAAATAATTTGAAGGTACCAATTTCTATGCTTCCTCCAATCTCAACTTTCATTATTAAACAAATCAAAACGCTTTCCTTTTCGTGTGAGATAATTGAGATAAAAACCTTGAAATATAGATTTAATTAATGTAATAAAAAAATAATAATATTATGAATACCGAAATATCCTTATTTTAATTTTAATATAAGTGAGTATGAATTAAATTAAAATTGAGAGATGATTGATTATGAAATTATTGGTTTGTAACCCCAAAAGCGTAGAATGGTCTCTGCATATTTGGAAAGATGTTGCTTCTCTCTATGCCTCACTACTGAAAAACGTTTTCCTTTTTTCGTGCCTTTTATAAAATAAAAAACATTCAAAAGTAAATGTCACGCCAGGGAGGTAAATTGGGAGTTAAAATATCATTTTTCATATTTTATTTGTCAACATCAATTTTGTCAAAAATAATTTTCCTATTAGGTATTCTAACATATACAAAACCTATGCCCATATGGTCATGCGACAAGAGGAGTGTATGTGGCTGCACCAAAGAAAACTTACGTCTATGTTGTCCCATCACAACTACAATTTGAAAGCCAAAGGTTATAGCCAACGAAACTCACATACTACACCACTAAAAAATGAAATAAAATAATTCCTAAGCATGTTATGGCTCTTATAATGCAACGAAAATTCTAGGAAAAAGAAATTCAAAGATTAAACACCATGCTACACTCTTTAATAAAAAGAAAGAAAAACAACTTGGTTGGGTATGCACTGCACCACTATGGGAAAACAATAAAAAAGAAACAAAATCAACACAAGGTGAAACACTGCAACAAGAATAGAAACGTGACTCTAACCCAAGCTAGTTTGGCCATGCAACACGTGAATTAATACACAAAAGAACATACTATAAAACATAGAACCATTTGTTAGGCTGCACTAAACCTTATTTGCCTGTATAGATGTTCTTATAGGATACAATTGTACTTCACAAGTCTAATGAATTGCTCTAGTACTCGGTTGCTGGTTTGATATCTTCCTAATCCGATGAAGCTCCAATGACAGCGCAAGGGTGCCTACAAAAGACACTTTAATGCTTAAGTTAGCACTGGTATGTAAGGGATTCAGAGAATATTTTAATGCGTAATCAATGCATAGAACAATGTGCTATTTATACCCCATTTTACTTGTGGGTCCTACTTGGAATGAGCTTTTGGGCCTAAAATACCTCTTTTAACTATTACTGGATCCAGTGGCAGTGAGTGAAATTACAAGAAGAACCCTCAATAGTTACTAGTAGGCAGCTTATGAGTCAATATGGACAGATACTGTATACTTATGGGTGATCCTAAGTATACAATATCTAGTAAGCGGACATGTGGGATTTGAGGGTTGGATACTCTTGGGCCCCCTAGTTAGTTGAGTGGATATGGATGATTATTGTAACACCCCAATTTTTGGGACGTCATGGAATGTTAGAAATTTTTTGCGTTTAACATTGAAAATGTACTAATAAAAACTTTTAATTTAATTTAAATTACATAGTTCACACCACCACTTTGTCAAAAAAAATTCCAATAACATTTGCGACCCAAAGAAACTTACATACTTTCTAGTATTTGATTTAAAACAATTAAATAAATTATAAAATCTCCCTAGTTCACCCTAGCCTCTCGTCGATCTACTCCATGCCAAAAGCATTTGCATTATCATCCGCTCTCGTATAACACACACGTTATACGATCATCGCACATACAACAAACACACAAACAAACAAATAGGGGTAAGCTAACCATAAACAATGATATTCATAAAAGAAATTCATAAATAAAAAATGTCCAATAATACTCAACCTCACATTCAAGTAACACTTAAGCATTATGATCACAATCAATCCTTGGTTTGAACACAAAAACCCCAAAATCCAAACAATCATACCAAACCAAACATAGCATCACAATCATTTAAAATCTTCAAACATAGTGATCATAATCAAGCTTTGGTTATCCGCGGCCTCTCACCCCTCAACAACATCTAGTTTTCTAGAATAGATGGTTTGATGTGTCCCACTATTACAGCCAGACTGTCTCCCTTATTCCTCAAGGAATTATGACTAAAAACGTCGATGCATCGCACATCGGGCACTATACTTGCAAAGAGCCGAAATAAGGTGAAACATCTTTCCCCTCCCCACTGCTTCACACAGGCGAGAGGGTACAACACTCGAACCAATCCTCTATCATTGCTTCACACAAGCGAAGATGAACCCTTTCCATTGCTTCACACAGGCGAAAGAGTCTTCATTGGGTTCCTAGGTACAAAAAACATCACACAATATTTAATTCCACCAAGAGCTTTTAAACAAGGCAAAACACTTACAACATGCAACATATGAGAAGTACATACTGCCAACAAAAATACATACCATTACATCATGCATGGGAAATAAACCATAACATAAACCCATCAACTTATCAAATAATACATTCATACAATGAACCCAACGAGTGACATTCATTCAAAAACAGTATAAAATCACACTTAAGTAATTATCCTCAAACCACCATTTAAACTACATAACCATGCAACCCATGAAAACCAAGAAAAACCATCAATCACATGACCCATTTATTCATGTCACTCTCCCACCGTGAATTACATCCTTACACACCTTCATGCCTCAACATCCTCACTTACATCTCTCTCTCTTGGAAAATAACTAATTCTTATAATTTTTATCCAATCCAACTTAACAACACATTATGCAAACAATTTGAGATTTTAGAAATAAAACTGCAACTTGTGTAAAACTCCAAAAATTATGTATTTATATTCAAATTAAAGATGATTGAATCAAGAATCAAATGCCACAATAACCAACTTAATTGATTAACTATAGAGAAAGTTATGCACTAAACAAGCAACAAAGGTAATGTTGTCAAAAACCAAACTACAAAGACCTTGCGATAAAAATTGCTCTCACTATAGAGCTCCGATTCAAGATTCGATAGGTCAAAGTCAAGAACTATGTGTTAAAAATTAGCTGTTAAAAATTAGCTGTTAAAATTTTAGCTCGATCCAACAGTTAACGAAGTAGAAACCTTCATTTTACGAAAAGTGTGCAATGCAGGAAAATGGGTAGCGCCATACCATATGCTTCTTTGTTGTGAGATTTTGACTTGTTCCACTGCACAATTTGGTATCTTACACTTTTATCTTTTCAAACTCATTTCAAACTGGTTTATAGATGATACCAAACTAAATAATTACAACAATCAATATCTCTCATTCCAATTGCATTTTAAACTACCTAAAATTCTCTAACCCATACATACCCAAACATGAAATTCATCCTCATTCAATGCAATCATCAATCAAACATACTCAACACTTTCTAGAAAAAAAAATAAGTACACTCTATTTAAAAAAAAAACAAAGAAGGAGTTCTAACTTCCCTTACACATGCATGTTTTTCCTGTTTCATCCATCAAACAAACAAAAAGAAAAACAAGAGAAGAAAACAAGGTTGGCTTCCCCTACACTACACATCAATGCTTTTCAAACTTCATTCATCAAGCAAACAACAAGAAAACAATATAAGAAAGCAAGGTTGGCTTCCCCTAACTGGACTTGGTTCTTCACTACGCGTTCCTCCCGGAGCCTCCTCTTTCACTCTCCATGTTTCTCCAAATCTCATTCTCTCCCTCTTATCCACCTCCTCTCCCACATTTTAGAAACCCTAAAGTGTTTTATCCCTTCTCCTAAAATCCTATCTTTTATTTTCATCCCTAATATTTTTCTATTAATATTCTAGAAGATAAATATAATATTCTTGGCAATTTATTTTATGGCAGCAAAGATTTTTAAAAGATAAAACGCACCATGTAAATGACAACCACCAAGCCAAATGTTTTCTCGTATCATAATACGCACCAATTGATTATATTCACTTATATTACATATTTAATATTTCCATAAAATAATTAAAATAAATAAACAGCATTTAACTTAAATCAATCAATTAATTATTTCATATTTCATAATTTAATAACCTAATTAAATTAAATAAATCAATAATCTTAATCAAGCCATTAATTTTTTCCATGTGTTTTCCTTTAGTCTAATTTTTCCTAGGTCTTACAATTACCTCTTACTCATGCAGCTTCATAGTGTATTGTTCATGTAGGTTTCCTTATTGCTTGTCAGTTGGATGCTTTAGGCCGCCTACTGCGTACTAGTATATTCCTCAATATAGGGTGATCAATATAAGTGTTGATAATCGTTTACTGTGTACCAAGAGTTTTCTTAGTACAGAGTGAGCGGCCTCGAAGATTGTTCATGGTTGCTTAGTCTCTACTAAGGGATTCCTTAGTATAGAGTAAGCGGCCTTGAAGGTTGTTGATGACTGCTTACTGTGTACTAAGAGAATCCTTAGTACAGAGAAAGCGGACTTGAAGGTTGTTGATGGCTACTTACTGTGTACTAAGGGATATCTTAGTACAGAGTAAGCGACCTTGAAGGTTGTCGATGGCTGCTTATTGTGTACTAAGGGATTCCTTAGTACAGAGTAAGCGACCTTGAAGGTTGTTGATGGATGTTTACTGTATACTAAGGGATTCCTTAGTACAGAGTAAGCGGCCTTGAAGGTCATGGATGGTTGTTTACTGTATATTGTGTATACTTGTACCTGGTTCATGGTATAGTTAGGACAATAGATACCCTAACGATCGTCTCCCTTCAACTATATAACCCTAACCTTGACTACTATTTACTCCTCGATTCAGTTGAGATTCTCTTCTCAAAATAAAATCATGTTTATCTTTTCAATATCTACGGCAGCAACGTGTTTAAGAAAATCAATACAGAATATGAGTGTTTGCATGCTGCGACCAAAAAAATGTGGGAGAGAGAAATATAAAAGGAAAATGAAGTTTTGACAAAAATTTTTTTTGACAAAGTTCACAAACTTTCTATGAATAGATTAAAGTAGATTAATTTTTTATTTTTAATGAAAATGAAGTAATAAAAATAATATTTGTTTTACCTTATTTAGTAGTTTATCAAATCTTTAAAAAAAAACTTTGTTAATATATCATTTTCTTAAAAATGGATCCCAAACTTCTGGTAGTCGGGGTCAAAGTCGTCCCTAACACATACCAAGCAAATACCCGCCACTAAACATATATATGCCATACTTCATAATTTTAATAATTAACATAAATAAAATAATAGCTTAAATCATTTAACTAATTATTCCATATTTTATAATTCAATACCGTAATAAAATAATTAATTTAAATAAATCCACAATTTTAATCAAAACATCAATTTTTTTCATGTGTTTCTCTTTATTCAAATTTTTTTCGGGTCTTACACCATACTTATTACTAGTTGACTCTCGAGTATTGAACTTCTCTTATAGATCTCTTCAAATGTAACGCCCAAGGATCATGACTCTTCTCCTTCTCAACATCATTTCATTTTTTGTGCAACCTAAAAACTCTTTGTCTCCCACACTATTCAGACCTAACACTTCATCATTACAATATCTTTGTTGCTATGCTTCTAAAGGCTGGGGGGGG
>Ga0209589_1003564_pt1 | contig 27166 bp, 25 predicted proteins | sample CowpeawhiteBW_FD_187525 | JGI IMG/M metagenome (GOLD analysis project Ga0209589, IMG submission 187525) | Root nodule microbial communities of legume samples collected from California USA - Cow pea white BW (SPAdes) (version 2) | ecosystem: Host-associated > Plants > Roots > Nodule | place: USA...
TGGTGTGCCCTGACAGACGTAATTTAACGTCGGACTGTACCAGGGCCGACGTAATTTAACGTCTGACTGTTGCAGGGCCGACGTTATTTAACGTCTGACAGTCTCTGACAGACGTTAAATTGCTCAGTTTTTTCCCTCTTTCTGGTGCAAAAATTGACGTCTGCTATTACTGGCCCCGACGTTGGATAACGTCGGACTCCCAAAAGGACCGACGTCAAGTGACGTCTGCTATTTTGCCGACGTTATTTTGACGTCACCCGATACGACGTCGGTGTTTGGGCAGACGTCAAAGGTCGAAAATGTCGGACGTTAAAAGGCTTTTTTGTGTTAGTGTAAAATGAAAAATACTTTAGAGATCTAAAAAAACTTTTTAAATATCAACATAACCAATGCTTTAGAAATAACGAAAATTGTTTTAGCGAAACAAAATAGTTCTTCAAATGAAATAATAATAATAGAGTAAAAAAGATAATTTTTTTATATTACGTAGTATTTTGACGGGTATGAGGACGAGGACAGGACAAATATGTACATCCCCATATCCATAGCCATACCAAGTCAATGCCGGGATTCTCGTCAAAATGGGTACGGGTTCAGGCAATACCCACGAGAAACGAGTTTATTTGTCATCCCTACTTGAGTCACAAGCTATTATAATTATTTCATAAAATTAATTAACTGCACTATATTTAATATCAATTTTATTTATTATACTTAAAATTGAAATTATTATTACATCATTTAGATTTACTACTTACTACTTTATTACATTAATAACAACATTTACAATAATATAACATAATTTTCATGATATTTCATTACATAATATTTTACTACTTAATATACAAAATAAAATAAAAAATACAACCCGTGCGTACGCACGGGCTAGTCTCCTAGTTTAACAATAAAGAGTTAAACATCAAAGTGCTAAAGTACCTTGATAGAAGTTAGCAACCAAAGGTGACTCCCATCTCAAAATCAAAAGATTTGTCTATCATCACTACATTTGGTATTTATGTGCAATTAAGGCAATTCTAATGATTTTTACGTTCATTTAATGCAAGATAAGTGTCTAAATGATGTGTAATTTAACTAATACTAGACACTTATGAACCATATTTATGTTTGGTTGCCATATATACTTGCATCACTCTTTATTATAAATACATTCGCCATATGTGTATTTTAGACACAAGGGATATTAACCTTATATGGTCTCCTCTATTTGACTAGTGACTACACGGTTCTGATCACCTTGGCCAGGCGACCTCAATGCTGCAAGAACCACCGCCATTGGAGTAGCCATGCTCCTTCACGCGTCGTTCAAAGTCACGCATCCTCCTGTTTCACCTTCGCGCAGGGCGCTCATTGCCACTCCTCTCCGACAACGATCAATTGCGTCGATATCACCTTGTGCTCCTCTTTCTGGAAATGGTCTTGTTTATCCATCAAACCTCTTTGGTGTTTTGGGGTGTTTGTCTCTTACTTTATGATGTCTTTCGTTGCCTATTCCAATTCTAAAATCTCTTCTACCACCACCACTATGTCTATCCAGTCCATTTTCTAACTATCTCAATGTAAATTTGCCCTTTGAAAAGTTAGATGGCATGAATTATGTGACTTGGGCGTTAGACATTAAACTTTGGCCTGAGAGTCAAGGGTATGCTGATCATCTTACTAAAAAAGTGTATGATATTACTCTTGGTGATTTTCTGCGTTGGAAGAGAATTGATGCTCATATATGCATGGTTCTCAAGAATACGATCCAATCTTCTTTTAAACAAATGTTTTAGACCTACGACACATGTTCTGAAGTCTTGCAACATGCCAAATTTTTATATACCAATGATACTCAACATCTTTATGGTGTTTGTCATAACCTTTTTAATGTTGTTGTTCCTCGAAATTAGTACCCTATGACTGCTTATTTGGGTAAGATGAATGGTCTTTTTCATGAATTTAATGATTTATTACCTCCTTCCTTTACTCTTGCCCAAGAATTAGAGCAACAGTCAAAGTTATTCATGGATTTGCCTTTACACGAACTTGTTGATAAATATTCCCATGTTCGTGACCAGATTTTGGGTTCCCATATCATACCCAATTTTACTTCTACTTGTTCCAGCCTTTTACGTGTGCCATGTAAACCTCTCAATGATCCACCTATTTTTGTCGATGATTTCTCTACTTTTGCAATTCAACGTGATGATCGCAATCGCTCTTACAAGCCATGCAAAGGGCGTCCCAAGTGTGACCACTGTGGCAGGCTAGGCCACAAAATTAACAAGTGTTATGCTTTACATGATCATCATCCTCTATCTGCTGCTATTGCTTATAATGATCCTCCCTCACAATCATCTACTATGTATCATACTTCATCTGATCCAACCGACAAATCTGCTATCATCAATGAATTTCTTAAATGGTGTAAGGCTCGTAAGCCTTTTAGTTCCTCTACTTTTGTTGCACGCACAAGTATATGTTTTATTAGTTTGACTCAATCTTCTTCTATTGGTCCTAGGGATTTTGACTCAAGAGCCATAAATCACATTACTAGTAACAAATCTTTGTTTTCCTCTTTATCCTCTCCCAATAATTTCCCTTTTGTTACAATGGCTAATGGGTGTACGATTTTAGCTTATGGTGTTGGAACTGTTAACATTTTTCCTTTTTTTTTCCATTGATAATGTTCTTTATGTCTTTGTGTCCTCTTTTAAGTTATTATCCATTAGTCGTCTAACTTGTTCTCTTTATTGTGTTATTTCTTTTATTAGAACTTCTAGTTGTTCACAAGAGTGGAGTTCAAGACATGTGATTGGTACCCGATGTGAGTCTCATGGTCGAATTTTAGTTTTCAATTTTTTGTTACTTTTATTGATGATTATTCCAGATGTACTAGGTTATTTTTAATGAAAAATTGTTTTGATTCATTTTACATCTTTCAAACCTTTTATAATGAAATTAAAACTAAATTTGGTATATCTATTCAAATTTTGCGAAGTGATAGTGGTCGTGAATATCTATCAAATTCTTTTAAACAATTTTTGGCTTCTCATGGCAATCTCCATCAAACTTCATGTGCTTATACACCTAAACAAAATGGCGTGGTTGAACATAAGAATAGACATCTTATTGAAACAATTAGCACACTTTTAATTTATGGTGAGGTTCCTCAACATTTTTCGGGGTGATGTTATTCTTACTACATGGTGCCTTAATAATCATATGTCATCTTTAGTTTTAGATAACAAAATTCCTCATTCTATTTTATTTTCTCATGAACCTCTCCATTCCTTACCTCTAAAGTTTTTTGGGTCTATATGTTTTGTTCATTATTTTGATCTTGGTCTTGATAAGTTATCTCCTAGATCATACTCATGGATCCTAATACCAAACTCCTACAAAATGATGGAGAACCTATTTGAGATTCTTAGAGTTACTCGTCTTAACATTTCCTTTGCAGTCAGTGTGTTGAGCCAATTTCTCAATTTCCTATGTCAAGATCATTATAATGTATGCATTTGTATATTAAAGGATCTCCTGGAAAAGGTTTCCTATATGGTTCCAATAACCATACAAGAGTTGTTTGCTATTTAGATGCTGATTGGGCATGATCTCCTTTTGATAGAAGATCTACTTCTTGGTATTGTGTTTCCATTGGAAGAGTAAGAAACAATGTGTTGTGGTGAGATCTAGTGAAGAAGTAGAGTATAGAGCTATGGCCTCAACCACTTGTGAACTTGTTTGGCTTAAGCAATTGCTTAGAGAGATACAATTTGGAGATGTCACTCAAATGACACTTATATGTGACAATCAGGTTGGACTTCATATTAGTTCTAATCCTGTCTTTCAAGAAAAAACCAAACACATTGAGATTGATTGTCATTGCATTCGAGAAAATATTGAATCTAGAGACATCAAGACTGAGTTCGTTAACTCAAATGATCAGTTAGCAGATATTTTCACCAAGTCTTTAAAGGGGTGGAGAATTGATTATATTTCAACAAGCTTGGTGGATAAGTTACACCCTTAACTAGGGGTCTCAACATATATGCATCCATCACACTAAGTATGTTAGATAACTCCTTATGAAAAATAACTTGGAAGATGCAAAGGAGGTGAAGACTTCAATGCATCCTTATACATCCTTAGGATTAGAAAAGGAGTTTGAACTAGCAGACCACACCAAATATAGGCAAATGATTAGGTCATTACTATATCTCACTACATTTAGACCTAATATAATTTTTACTATTTATATATGTGCTAATTTCAGTCAGATCTAAGAGAAGTACATTTAAGTGTTGTCAAAAGAATATTTAGATATTTTAATGGTACTAATAATTTTGGTCTTTGCTACAAAAAGTGAAAAAGTTATACTTTGGATGGATACTATGATGTTAACTATGCAGGAGACAATGTAGATTGAAAAAGCACTAGTGGAGGATGCCAAATCATTAGTGGAAATTTAGTCTCTTGGTGTAGAAAAAAACAATGAATAATTGCATTAGTAACTATTAAAGAATAATACATATTAGCTGCCAATTGTTGTTCTTAAATTCTCTGGAACAAAAAATCAAATAGAGGACTACAATATAAAGTAGAGCAACATTCCTATAATCTGTGACAATAGTGTTGTTATAAATTTAGATAAGAATCATGTGTTGCATTTTAGGGCAAAAAGCATTGAAACTAAGCATCAATTCATTAGAAACTATGTTTAGAAAGGTATCACTGATTTAAAGTTTGTCTCAACAGATGATAAACTAGCATATATATTAATGAAACCTTTTATTGAAGAGGGATCTAATCATCTAAGAACCCTTTTGGGCATGACTATAGTGAATGAATGATTATGCAATGTGGTGAGTAGTAGATACATTTTGGCCTGTTAGGCACATTTCAGCCTCTCAGACGTGTATGTTCAGTTAGATGCACACAGATGCATTCGACCCAACTAAGTACTAGATGCATATTAGTTGCATTAGAAAATCACGTGCATGTATATTTGTTGCATGTATTCCAATGGCATTCTCGAAACTTTATGCATTATAATCACATAAAATATATGTTTAATTGCGATTCATAATGAATATTCATTTTATTGATAATCACCGCTTCGATTTTCAAACATTTTATACCATATATGCTTATTTTTTATGATCTAGTGTGAAAATATTTCTCGTTTTTCAAAGATTAAAAAAAAGATGAGTGCTGCAAATTATAAAATCTTTCTTAAAATGTTTGAGCTACATTTTCTGTAAAGTCTGCAATGCTTATATGTTCCAATCATTGGTTCGTACACAATCATGCTCTCCTCTCCTCTTAACTTATAATCTCTTAGCGATAATGAGTTCTAACAAAAAGATTCACAATCTTCCAAGGAAGGTGCTTCTTCATCCTTCATGACACCCACATATAAACTAGAATAACCATATAAACTTGTTCCATTGGCATATGATTTTGTAAATCCACCTAACATAGCAAATGTGCATGGCATGAAACTCCTAGAACCACCAAAGTAGTAGACATCCTAAAAATGATTATGGAGGTGACTATAGCATAAGAACGAAGATATAACATTCTCCTTCAAGAAGCATATAATGCCAAACAATAAGAACAAGTTGAACATGTTATTGATAACATGTCGATCAAATTGAATGCTTTGTTTCATGACACCTTGATATTGCTATAGTGAAACGATCAAATTACCACTACTTAACTATCGCAACTTCAGTATTGCCAAGTTGGTAGTGAACAAACTAGATAGGGTTAAGCTAACCCTGAGTCATCTCTCAATGAATAAGGAATTGATTTCAAATATTTTATTCTTATAAAAATTTGTATTAATACAATTAAAACTAGTAACTACGAAAATATGGGGTTTTGATATGCAAAGAATAAATGACATGCAAATAAAAGATTGTAAACACAGTAATAGTAAATAGGTCAATTCCACTACTCTTTCAAAATAGGATTCATCATTGGTTTCCTAAAGATTATTGTTATTGATTTCTTGTTTAAGATTTCAAATTAATCAATGTAACTTCTTAATTAATTTGTTGGCATCCTCACTTTTAATAAAAGTAACTTTTCAATCAAAAGCAATAACTTTATAGATTAGTCGTAGTAAATTTAACTAAAGTGACTTCTCAATTAAATGTTACTATGCGTAATCATGTATACTCTTTTACCTCTTATATATAGTAAAAAATTAATTAACCAAAGTAACTTCTTGATTAATTTTCATATAAGTTTTCACCTTTAAACAAAGTAACTTCTCAATTATTAGCAAAAAATCATACAATCATATGAAAGTTTCTAAAATTAATCAAAGTAACTTCTTAATTAAAATTTAAAAACCCTTGAACTCATATGATTGTTATGTTACGTAGATTTAACATTATGCTAACTTGCTATAATGTAAAAATCATTACTTTTACTAGAATAAGAACCAAAAGACATAGATGAAAAATAAATCTCAAAAAGAATAAAAAGAACAAATACATTAATTCATCTAACCTCATAATCTAGTTAAGAAATTACAGTCGAATCAACCTTAAAAGCTTAGTCCTCCATGGATTGGATGGAATATATGAATGGAAGAAAAATAAACAAATGGAAGAATGATAGATGTGGTTGATGGATGGTAGTTGCCAAAACTAAAGAGTTGCTAAGTGTCCATCTTCTTGTCCCTTGGGTCTCTTTATATAGGCATTGATTGGATTTGGACTTTATCTTTTCTGTTGTTAAAACCTTTTATCTTTTGATATAATATTTCTCAAATTATTAACAGATTTTATAAGTTTTTAAAATATTTGGAAGATTTTCTTTGTTGATAATTTGAGATATATCAAAGAAAATTAATTAAAAATATTTACTTAATTATTTAGCAACTTAATTTTTGTCCAATTTCCAATTTTGCCCATTTTATTTGACCATTTTTGAATTATTGACCAGAATTTGATCAATTTTGATTAGTTTGACTTGTTGAATGTACAATGTGATGAGTCATTATTTTCCTCCATTCCACTAGCCTTTGTGTACCCATTTGATAGTTGTTCAATGCTTAATTATTTATCTTTAATGTGTTTTCATTTGTTGGGCCTTATTGGGCCACTATTCCGAATTTGGGTTAATTTCACATTATTTGGCCTAATTTTCGTGTTTAATTATTTTGACATACTTGTGTGAAGCAATTTTGGAGCTTGGACATTAATCTTCAGATGAAGAGAGTTGCCATGTCATTTCCATGTCATTTCCACGTCATCTAAGTGAATGGGCTAACATTTGAGGCCCAATAATGGCCTTTTTGTAATTCTGCACCTAATAGTGGAAATTTTGTAAATATGTGAATCTTAGGTGATGTGACCTCGTATAGGAGGGGCTGATTTTCATTTTCCAGCAGCATCATCTTCCTCACTTTCCATTTTTAGGTTTTTAAAGTTTTGGAAGGAGACCTATGGAGGCACAAGTTGATTTTTCACGTTTTCCACTCATTTCTCACATTTTATGAGTTGTGGAGAGCACTAATTGTTGAGATTTTCATTTTCTACACCTTGGGTAACATTTATAATGAAACATTTTCATTTCTTGTACCAATTTAGGTTTTCTGCACCATTTTGTACAAATTTGAATGGTTGAATCACAATTTATGTTGAACCCTAATTCGAATTCCATGAGGAGCTAAGTTTACGTGTTGATTCTTTGCAGATAATGAATTAAAACCTTGAGATTAGTGTTTTGTTCGGTGGAGTTTTGTTAATCTCCATTCTGAATTTGCGTTTGGGTTTAATGAATAAACCATTATGTTTTTGCTTAATTTGCAGAGTGAAATCGTTGTGTGTTCATGCTTAATGAACTATAGCAGATTCATGAACGTGTGCATTGTTTAATTGCACTTGAGTTTGAGTTAATTTGCGCTTATTAATTAATTCGGGTCTCATGAGAGTTAATATAACCATTTTGATTTGTAATCCGTGATTGGTGGATTTTCATTTGAAGCAAGGAATCAACGCTGTTTTTACATCATTTTTACACATCTGCATTTAAGTTTTCAATTGTGTGTTACATCCGTAAATCTATCAAACCCCCCTGTGTTATATTGTTGTGTTCATCTGGAAATTGAAGCTTTGGACGAAAATATTAGTCGTTGGGAGATGACTTGGTTTAACTTTCATATACTACATTTAATCTGTTTTAATTTGGTGGTACGACCTCTATCACAATGACAAACTGACACATGACATCTCCTTCTTCTCTCACATCAGAATTACGGTTTTCAATATAGTGAAGGTGCCACGCTATTTAAGCATCATTCAACAATGGTGCAGATCTGATTCGAACAGGTGAGTTTTGCTGCAGTGGTGAAGAATGGAGGTGTTATTGCTGCAATGGTGGTTTTCGTCATTCATCGAGGTGTAGTGCGGTGGTTGACATCATCGTAGAAAAACATGAACAAAATTTCATCTATGGTGGTTCTGTTGGTGTCGAGGTTTTGATTGCATGAATGTTGTGGGTTCTTCATCGATGGGTCTGCACGTTTTGGTTCGTCTAATAATGGAGGTTCGTGGTCACTCCAGCGAGGTTGAATGAACTCGTGGTGGCCTTCTCCGTTGCTTCGCGTTTTCTGACAACGCGAGTTCCCCATCAATGGTGGCTTGACGATGTCTTTGCAGTAGATGCGTGAACAAAGGAGTCGCTGGTTCGTACAGATGATGACAAAATTGTGGTGGTTGACGTAGATCTGGTGGTTGTCGTGGTGGCTGTAGCGTGGAGCAAGGCTGATGGTGTGGAGGATGCAGGTCGATGGTGGCACAGTTCATGAGTGTTTGGATTTAGACACGTGTCATGTTCTGGTTGGTCAGCTCAATTAGTGGAGGGTTGCCACAAGGCACGCTTTAGTTGATTTGGGTTTAAATGGTAGGAGAGGTGTAATTTAGAAAAAACTAGGGATGCATAACAGGTTTTTGGATGGTCCACTTTAAGGAGTGTATACAATACAAACTAGGGGTACATTTAGCTCCTGAATTATTTCTTTCTAGTATTTACTGATTTTGGGCTTAACTTGTAAGTCGGAACATTTCCAAATCCACACTTTTAATGACCCAAATTAAATTCTAGTTGCATTAACAAACATTAGAATATTTAATAATATTTTATGCAACTAAAATCACCTTTGACGTCATTTTTATCTTACGAACTCAATAAATCCAATAATCACAAATCTTGATTAAATCAATCCTTAAGCACAAACAATTCTATAAAATCCCCAAATTTAAACATTAAATGAGGGCAAAAATTTGAACTCATCACACCTTCTTTCTGCGTGACATACTACTCTCCCCTTTTTCACCCAAGCCTTTCCTGTAGCATTGATGACACCTTTTTTACTTAAATAACTTTTTTGATATTGACAAAAAGGGAGAAAAGCAAAGGAAGAAAAAGAAAAGGATAAAGTGGCAACAATTTTACAATTTTAAGTCCATGGCTTTTGAATATATTTTTTTTGGATTTTAAATTTTTGAAGTTTTCTCAATTTCAAGGAAGCTTAAGCTATTAGACAACCAAGGCGTTAGACGACCTAAATAGTTGAAAGGATTATAATGTGCTTTAATGGTTTGATATATGTTTTGATATATGATTAATCATGTGAATTGGAATATTGATCTAAGTTTCCGAAACAAAGATTAAATGACACAAATTGCAACGTTCAAGAATATTAGCTTGTAATAATTACATTCTAGATGAAGAAAGTTTTTGAAATCAAACGGTCAAACAATATGAGCATTAAGTAAATATTGTATGTGATTGGTGAATGACTTGTTTGATTGATTGAATATAGTTATTGCACTAACGATTCATATCTAGAATCAAGTTGCACAAAATTTCCTTAACAGGACAATTGTGAATGTTGAAGAGAGCATAATCTAAATCAAGTATGAGCTTAATGATAAAAAGGAAAAATAAATCCTGAAGAGCATTAGTTCATTCAAAAATGAATTCTTGAAGATCGGTGTTGAAGATTCAAACTGAAAATTGAATTCAATAAATTGATCAAGGCATTCCATATCAAAAAGATTGCAAACGAAGAGTTGCAATTCGAATTCACAATGGCTAGTTAATGCAACTACTATAAAATGGATGCAAAGTCATACAAGAAGTATATGAACACAAGAAAAAAAAAGAACAAAGAGCAGAAAAATTTCATATAAGTTGTGTTTAGAAAATTGGGTTGAGAGCTTGAATATTGGAAAATCCTTCATTGAGTGAAGTTGTAACCTGTGAGCATGATTGTAACCCTCCTTCATGAGAGATAATTTCATTAGTCGTTTTAATTGAGAGTTCTTGATCACAAAATAGAGTGAGAAGGATACCTAGATAGGTTGATACTCGATGTTTTCTGGAGAGGTGTTAACTACCTTTGAGTCGCATTAAGGCCAACAAAACCTAAATTATCCCCCTAATATAGTAGGGATGATGACTCGAGATCGAATCCAAGAAAATAGTGCATTTTAAGCTTAGCTTGCACAATTTAATCTTGCTAAAAGAAGAAAATAAAACATGAAAATGAGGGAAAATAAATTAAGAAAAAAATGTATAATTAACTCAATTAAGAACTAATTCAAATGCATGATGACCACTAACATAATATGCATAAGTGCAATGCAGAATGTAAAATTTGAAATGGAATCTAATGGGATAATGAATTGGAATTTAATTGAAACAAAGATGAACTTAGATGGGTGGAAAGTGCAGGTTTAGCTCTATCATGATACACTTTAGCACTATCTGGAAATGAACTAGTGACAATAATGGTTTCACACACACTTTAAATACTATGACAAAATGTAATGATATACATGAATAAAAAATCAATTATATGTAGAAAGGGAAATCATATACGGTGGTCCATGAATGCAATTAAAATATATCATGGAAGCACTAGGTGTGATACAAACAAGGCAACACCAACAACGACCTTGATTGGACTAACCAAAAATGTTAAGCTGAATTCGCTAAAGTGTGTGAATTGAAACATAAATGCTCCTGATTGGTTTTAGACATGATCAAGATGGTAAACTAAAATTGGATATGCAATGCACAAGTTGTAACAATGCTATAACTCAAAGTGTCTAATTAAAATCTAAAATGACAGTAATTGAAATTCTAACCTGAAAGCATAAGTTAACACTTAACAGTAGCATAAAGACTATCCAAAATCACATCATATTGCTTCATTGTAGATATATAGCAATGGAATGTGGATGCATGAATGATCTATCACGATCTAGAATGATAATGGCTAAATGGATGCATGATATGCTAAAATAAAGGTTATGAATTATGCAAGTAGTGAACCTAGAATTAAAGGATGCAGATGCACGTGTATATGACAACACTACCCTCTTATGAACTAGAAAAATCAATGGAAGAACAAACTTTAAATTTTTATGATTGATTTTTATAGAAAGAGCAGCATAGCAGATGTAATAAACCAAATATGCATGAAACTAAATGGCAGCAAAAACTTGGACCCTGACTACAACACACCAATACATTACAAAAAAAAAATCAAATCCACTAATGGGTTTGTAAAGTGCAATTCGAAACAAGTTTAATCACGCAATTAGGTAGCTTAGAAAATGCATGATTATAATTAATGTGCAAATGCAAACGCCTATTGTATCACTAGTCATTAACTAATATGTATTTAATGCTCAATACCAAAAACTAAGTACATGACAACAACAAAATACCAAAGTAAACCATTATGCATTCCACATAAACTAATATAAATTTTAACTCCTGGGCAGATTTAAAATTTCACAGCAACAACATATCAATTTCATTGGGTTCATACTCAGAAGCAATGCTAAGTGATAGAGGTCGTACCCCACCAAATTAAAACAGATTAAATGCAGCATATGAAAGTTGAACCTAGTCGTCTACCAACGACCAAGATTTTTGTCCAAAGTTTCAATTTCCAGATGAACACAACAATATAACATAAGGGGGTTTTGACAAATTCACAATGCTAATTAAATGATTAAATTAAATGCGGCGATGATTAAAAACGTATTGACATCCTTGATTCAAACACAATTTCTCTTATCATAGGCCACCAAATTAACACCTCTGCCTTCTCTCAATCCACTAGATAATAATCTACTAAGCAAAAATTACAATCCAGCTTCATTATGCAATTAAGTGATGCACACATCCTTAAATTTGTGACAGCAAAGCTACATACATTAAGCATGAACATAACTTAACCCAAACATATACAATTACTCTATAAATTAAGCACAAACAGATTCACCACATATATTCCCCGAATTCAGAACAAAGAGACATGGCAGATTTCACAAAACAAGCACAACCTCAAAGCTTTATTGCATTTTTTATCAAGGAGTCAATACACAAATTTAGCTAGACATGGAAATGGGCTAATTAAACACTTCAAATCTGAATGCAACAAAATAGAACATCAAAAACCCTAACCTACGAATTATTAAATGAAAATCAAGAGCAAAAAAGAGATTTTAAAGCTTCAATGGAACGAAAAACACTGCTGTGATATATAAATTCGTTAACCCCATCAATGGGTGTTGTTCCAAGTCAATAAAATCCACAAAATGAGTTGCCCAATCTACCAAATGCATTCAAAACATAAATCCCACATTGGGTGTTGTCAGATGTGCATAGAAATGGCAAAAACTGGTGCAAAACATAAAAAACAAGAAGAACACCTCCATGGACACCCATCAAAGCTTGAAAGCATAAAAAATGGAGGTCGGAGAAGAGTGGAGAAGAATAAGTGCGGCTGGTGCATGCCAAGAGACCTAATTCTCGTGGTCTTGTCAACTCTGCCACCACTATTTACAAAATTGTCACTTTGCCACTCAAAATTACAAAAATGCCATTACTAGGCCTTAAATGTTGGCCCATTCACTTAGATGACATGGATTTGACGTGGAAATGATGTGAAAATGATTAGGAATCTCTCTTCAACTGATTATTAATGTCCATGCTCCAAAATTGCTTCACCCAAATACCTAAAAATAATTAAAAACGAAAATTAGGCCAAATAATGTGAAATTAACCCAAATTCGGAATAGTGGCCCAATAAAGCCCAACAGACACTAAAGATAAACAATTAAGCACTGAACAACTATCAAATGGGTACACAAAGGCTAGTGTAATGGAGGAAAATAATGACTTAGTGATCAAAATATATCTTGATAAAAATCAACCACAAAACAAATTAAATTGAGAACTGATTTAGTGATGAAACTATGGACCTTTTGCACTCTAGAAAACATCTCATTAATGTGTGCCCACTTTAAGGACACTTGGTTCCCAAAATGGAAACATTGTATTATGCAATTTGAACCATGCTTAACTTACTAACATAGCAACATGAAACTGAATTGAAATTTGGAAAGCAATAAAGGAAATTTAAAATGTTGCAGAATTGGAATAAGATAAACTTAGAACATTTGTAGTGAATGAACATGAATTCATCTACACTCAAGAATACATCTTGATAAATTGTGCCCACATGATTTCCAAGAGGAAACATTTATGTATGCAGACCATAAATCCAAGCTCAACCCACTGACTCAAGAATGATAAATTGAATTGAAGACTAAAATACAGTGAAGGAATTTTAAATGACTCAACATGTAAAGGATGAAAACCATTAAACACAAAAAGCAAAGATAAACCAACAAAACGCAAACTGCAAACTGGAATGGAAATTGAATAGCAAAGTGTATTTCATTACAACTGAAAGATTCAAACAAAGAGAGTTCTAAGAATTTGATTGGTGTAAAGAATTTAACTCAAATAAGCCCTGAACACTTTGTGGTCATGGCTGATCCAAGTATAACTACTTCGTACTCAAGAAGACTCAATCCTGTCAACCACTTTGTGCTCGTCGAAATGTGAGTAAATCCCTAACCATGATCCTTCCTTTCAAACCAAAATCATGACTTTGAAACCCAATTCGTGGCGCCTTTGATTTACTTGACTTTCTATCGTTTATTCATCACAAATTGGCCTTGAATCACCTCCCAGCTTACCCTTCAAGCTCATGATGATCTCTAGATCTAAAGCCTCCATAACGCAAATAAACCTCATTCTCTCTTCTCGGATTAGCTTTTGCACCTAAAACTTGGTTAGTGTTTGTGTCCATCAAGCGTGTTCTTTTGTCATGGGTCAGCATTGGCTCCTTTTTCCTTTTTTAATGAAATGTTCATTTTGACCATTAGCAAAGGAGTTTAACAAGGGCACCTCTACAAATAAGAAAAAATTAGAGTCAAGGGTTTAAGACTTAAAATAACATAAAGAAGGGACTTCTTGACAAACTAAATTATTAAAAAGGAAGTTCTAAAAAGAAAAAAAAAACTAAATGCATTAAAATACTATTAAGACTACCCCTTTTATCACATTTTTATGAAAATTAATATAACTTTCAAGATGGAGATTATAAGATGAAAAAAAAGCATAAAGAACAAGTAGATTATGGTTATGAGAACATGAGCCTATGATAAAAAAAGTTCACAAAATTCATGAAGGCCAAAGGTAAAAATCAATTCAGGAGTAATAAAAAGGAGAATCAAGGATCATCCTCAAATTTCAAATCTATGGATGTGGAAAAGTTGTACATGTCAAGGCTGACTGCCCAAATTCAAAGAGAAGTGATGAAAATAAGGGCAGAAAGTTTTTCAAGAAAAAGGTAGCATGGGAGGATAATGCCTTAAGTACATCCAGCTTTAGTGAATCTGATGTGGAAGAAAAAAAATTTGCTTGAAGGGTGATCATGACCTTTCTGACAATGAGGTAAGCTTTACTTGCAATGAAAATGATTATGATGACTTATATGATTCATTTCAACAATTTTTTGTTAAATCTAGTAAATTAAATACTGCTCATAAGAAATTAAAATATGATTTTAAAGAATTACAAAGTAAATATGAAAAATCTATTGAAGAAGAGGAAATTTAAAAAAATAAAATTTCAATTTTAGAAAATAAAGACACTAAAATTATTGAATGTGCATCTTGCAAAAGTTATATGCTTGATTTAAATATTTTAGAAAAACAACTTGAAGATGCACTAGAAAATATAACTTTTGAAAAACTTGTTTTTAAGAAAAAGAATTTGAATAGAATCAAGTATGTTCCTAATAATAAAAATCAATATAAAAGAACTCGCAAAGTATGGGTAGAAAAAGGAATTGATTACTCTATGAATGCATGTGTTGCTACTGGTTTTTATTGCTTGAAAAATGGTCATACATCACATACATGCAATATCAAACATTTTGATGTCCCAAATAGGAAGTATGCTTGGGTGCCTGTTGTTAAATAATTCGTTTGTGTCCTTAACCCCAAGGACCCAAACAAGTTGTTAGGGACCTAAAGAAATTGTTGCCTTATTTTGTAGATAACTTCTAAATCCAGAAAATCAATGTGGTATTTTGATAGTGGATGCTCAAGACACATGAGTGGAGATAAGAAGTTTAATAATTTAAAAAAAAGGAACAAGGGTTCGTTACATAAGGGGATAACAACAAGGGAAGATACTTTAAACTAGTGATGGTGGTGGAGGAGATACCTTAGAGATTAAATATGTGCTATTTGTTGAAGGATTAAAGGATAATCTTCTTAGTATAAGTCAACTGTGTGATAAAGGACTAAAAGTCATCTTTGAAAGTCACTACTACACCATTCATCAAAAAGAATCTAAGGACATTGCCCTAAAAGGTATGAGAAATAACAATATTTACTTGATAGATCTTGATAATGCATCACCAAATAATATACCTTGTTTAGTTGCCAAAGAAGAAAATCCTTGGTTGTGGCATAAATGAGCTGCTCATATTCACATGCAACATTGAAACAAGTTAATTTCTAAGGAGTTAGTAATTGGTTTGCCAAAAAATAAAGTTTGAAAGAGATTAACTATGTGCTGCCTGTCAAAAAAGAAAACAAGTAAAATATCCATTCATTCAAAAATTATTATTTCTACTTAAAAACCATTAGAACTTTTGCATATGGATTTGTTTGGTCCTTCTAGGATAAAAAGCTTTGGAGAAAATTACTATGCTCTTGTTATTGTTGATGATTACTCAAGATTTACATGGATTTTCTTTCTCACATTAAAAATTGAAGCTTTTAAAGCCTTTAAGAACTTTGCAAAGTTGATTCAAAATGAAAAAGATTTAAAAAATCAAAGTTTTGAGAAGTGATCATGGTGGGGAATTTCAGAATGAATTGTTTGAAATTTTTTGTGAACAAAATGGAATTTTGCATAATTTTTCTGCACCTAAAACTCCTCGACAAAATGGAGTTATAGAAAGGAAAAATAGATCCTTAGAGGAACTGGCTAGAACAATGTTGAATGAATATGACATTCCTAAATATTTTTGGACTAATGTTGTGAGCATTGTTTGTTATGTTTTGAACAGAATGCTCATTAGGCCTATATTAAAAATTACCTTTAAAGGTAGAAAGCCTAATGTATCTCATTTAAAGATTTTTAGGTGCAAATGTTTTGTATTAAATAATGGAAAAGAAAATTTTAGAAAATTTAACTTTAATGTAGATGAGGCCATTTTCTTAGGATATTCGCTCACTAGTAAAACATATAGAGTTTTTAATAGAAGAACCTTAAATGTAGAAGAATTTATGCATGTTGTTTTTTATGAAATTGTGGACCTTGAGGAGAACCCTCTTGAGTCAAGTAAGATAAATGTAGGTGATGAAGAATATATTAAAGAGGTCCTTGATGAAATGTATTTAAATGAGAACCAACTACCTCAACCTGAAGATCTTGCTAAAACTTGGAAATCACCGAGAGGATTGCCTATAAACAACATTATTGGAGATATATCAAAGGGAGTAACTACTAGGAATATGTCTAATTTTTGCACCACAATAGCTTTTGTTTCACAAGTTGAACCAAAGAATGTAGAAAAAGCTCTTTAAGATGATCAATGGTGCATTGCAATGCAAGAAGAGATAAATTGATTTAAAAGAAGGAACTATGGGAACTGATTCCTAAAGATGAGTCACATCAAGTAATTGGAACAAAGTGGGTGTTCAGAAACAAGTTGGATGAAAATGGTAACATTAGTAAGAACAAAGCCAAGCTTGTGGCAAAAGGATATAGACAAGAAAAAGGTATAAACTATAATGAAACATATGTTCTAGTTGCAAGGTTAGAGGCTATACATTTACATCTTGCCTATGCTTCCTGTATGAAATTTAAACTATATCAAATTAAGAGTGCTTTTCAAAATGGATTTATAAAAAGATGTGTATGTTGAACAACCTCTCGGTTTTGAGGATTATAAATTTCCTAATCACATCTATAAATTAAAGAAAGCACTTTATGGATTGAAACAAGCACCTGAATCTTAGTTTCATGGCACTCTAAGAAACAAGCATTTGTGGCTTTATCAAGTAGTGAGGCTGAATACATTGTTGTAGGCAATTGTTGTTCTCAGATTCAATGGATGAAACAACAATTAGAGGATTATAATATATATCTAAATTATATACCTCTAAAGTGTGATAATACAAGTGCCATAAATCTAACAAAAAATCCCATAACGCAGTTTAGAACAAAGCACATAGAAATTACACATCATTTTTTAAGGGATCATATAAGTAAAGGAACTTGTGTGATAAAATATGTAGACACTAAGCATCAATTAACCGATATATTCACCAAACCACTTTCCAAGGATAGGTTTTATGAACTTAGGAAAGATTTGAGGATACAATAAACATTCGCTTAGGTCCGTATTAATTTAAGTTTGTATCCCACTTAGATCCGCATTGGAAAAGGGAAAATTTTCGGATCAATAATTTTGTGTGACTTTATTTTTAGAAAGAAATCACGTAAAGTAATTTGACTGTATAACTTTATATTTTGTTACATTTATATATATATATATATATATATATATATATATATATATATATATATATATATATAATCTCTCATATATCTCTCATTTTTACAATCTCTACAAATTTTTAACACTCATAATATTTCATACTGTAATTATATTACCCCTAATATTTCATATTGTAATATGACTCAAGTAACATATCTCTTATATCTATTATATATCTTATATCTCTCATATTTTTACAATCTTTACAAATTTTTAACATTGATAATATTCCATATTGTAATTATATTACACTTAATATTTTATATTGTAATATGGCTCTCAAAATTTCATAAGTCCACATCCCAATTAAATCCGCATCAAACCCTCAAGATCAAAATAAGTACTTAAGCGAAGGTTTACTGTACTAAAAATGTCATGAGAGAGCTAAAACTTGAATTTTCTAAATTTTCAAAAAACATGTCAATAATTGATTGTCACAAGGATAATTAATTATCAATTTTTGTAAAAATTTTCAAATCCTACTAGAATAATAAATTATCGTGGAAGATAATTGATTATCTGGACCTCTGCCTAAATTGCAAAAATTCTCTGGAATAATTGATTATCACTTAAGATAATCGATTATCTATTTATCATAATTTCTTATTTTCAAAATTTTTGAAACAATAATCAATTATCTTCTTGTGATAATCAATTATCTCGTGTCGTTGGGCAAAAAATCTTTAAAAACTAGTTGTTGTAACGGTTGGATGTACATTGAAACTTGAAATTTAACTGCGAGCCACTCTTTTCCTATAAATTATGGTCGTTATTTGCATTATGCCTTCCTAAAATCATCATATTATCTCAAGCCTTTTCAGAACCCTAACTACTCCCTCTTTTCTCAAAAACTTCCAAACTTTTCTTCTCTAAAACCTTGTTGTAATCAATGGCAGAACCATCTCGCAACAAAATTCCTACTCACAGAAGAACTGCTTCACATCCCAATCAACCTACTACACGAAGTGCTTCAATTGACGGATAGATTTATGATGATGAACGCTGACCAGAGTTCATAACTCTTTGGAAAGACAAACCTCTTATCACTCCAAAGTTCATCAAATCCCAATGATTTACTAATCGTGGATTTGAGATTTCCACTCTTCTTGCTGAATAGGGCTTAAGTTCTTTGGAGAAATGTAGGGGGCGTACTATCCTGATTTAGTTCGGGTATTTTACTACACTGCAAATTCAGGGATGGAGTTGGTTTCACCAATGTCAAGGGAGTAGATATCATTCTTGACGATGATATCTAGGAAAATGTTTCAAGTTTCCCATCCATGAAGGCACCTCTCCCATTTTGACTGCTGGGATTGATGGTTTTAACAGATTCTTTGCCTACATGTCCTTTCTAAGAAAACTTGACTAAGATATAGGCAAAAAATTGCTTGCAGAACCTCTAAAAGTTGATGAATGTCTGCTTCATTATCTGATTGTTTGGATCTTATGTCCTCAGGGCACAAATCACAAAGATGAGATGTCACAATATGACAATGAAAAAGAAAATCCTCTTACTGATCATGTTCCTCCTATTGACACAAATATTGGTTCTTCTAGTGGGGTTAATGGTTCCTCCTCTTCCTTAGAAGAAAGCATCCTAAGTATGAGTAGAAGACTTAAAGAATTTTTTCTTCTTTCATCTGCCTACCATGAAGAAGTTATTGGGTTAATTAGAGGGCTTGATTGTCGGGTATTAAATCTTGAAAAAAAGTTTCATAAAGAATTTACTCATGATGATGATGATGACATGAGTACTGAGTTTTAGAGGGAGTGTAAAATGACACTTTTCAAAATTTAAAACAAGGTTAGTTTCTTCACATGTCTCTAGGACTCTCGCAAGATTAGACACACAATGATCAAAAGATGAACCATATACACTAAAATTATCCATAAAAACCTCAATACAATGATCCAAAAAATCTGTAAAAATGCTTGTCATACATGGCTTAAATGTTCTAGGAGCATTGCAAAGGCCAAATGGCATTTTCCAATAAGCATATGTACTAAAAGGACATGTAAAAGTGGTATTATGTTGATCCTTTAGGGCTATACAAATCTAAAAATACCCAGAGAATCCATCAAGAAACCAGTAATAAGACTTAGTTGCCAATTGGTCTAACATTTGGTCCATGAAAGGTAAGGGAAAATGGTCTTTCCTGGTGGCCTTGTTAAGTCTTCTATAATCAATGTAAACCCTCCAACTATTCTGAATGCGAGTAGGAATCAAGTCGTCCTTCTAATTTTTAACCACAATGATTCCAGATTTCCTAGAGACCACATGTATAGGACTCACCCAACTGTTGTCAGAAATAGGATAAATAATACTTGCTTGTACCAACTTGGTGACTTCCTTCTTCAAAAACTGCATCAATTGAGGATTTAGTCTCCTATCTGGTTTTGTTACTAGATTAGCATTCTCCTACAAAAGTATTTTGTGCATGCAAAAAGAAGGAATAATACCAGGAAAATTTATCAACACCTAGCCTATTGCTCTTTTGTGATCTTTGATAACCTACAATAGTTGTTGTTCCAACTCATGAGTAAGCAAGGCAGATATCATAACAAGGATTTTTTTCATCCTTCTCAAGATAAGCATATTTCAAATGGGATGGCAACATTTTATTGCCTAAGGTAATTTTAGCCACCTTAGCATCACACTCGAATGCCATAGAGGTATCATCTAGTGTCACCACATCCTTAATATCACCTATTTTAGAGTTTTCTTTATCTTTTAAAATCGTGTACGACATATTTGAAAAAGAAAAATCTAAAGAAGAAGAAAAACTAGAAAAAACGTCTAAGAAACCAGAAGCAAAATTGTTCACTGCATCACTTAGTAGAATAATGCAAAACATAGACCACACCTATAGGGTTAACTATGCTACGGTAGGCTGGTTGAATGACCACACCTGTAGTCTTAAGAGGTCCGAGACAAAGTAAAGTAAAAACTGACAATGACATTACATTAATAGAAGCTCCTAAATCTAACATAGCATTGTCAAACTTAGTACTTCTTATAATTCACGAAACAAAAAACATACCTGGATCCTTGTACTATTGTGGTATTCTGACTGCAAGCTTCTTAATTAAGCTAGACATGTTTCTTTTCATGTTAACTACCTCTTTATCTACAACACGCCTTTTATGTGTGTAAAGTTCTTTAAGAAACTTAGCGTATTTAGGAATTTTTCTTACAACCTCTAACAAAGGGATGCTTATTTTCACATTCTTGAAAGTATTCAAGATTTCTTTGTCCAACTCCTCCATCATTTTAGTTTTTGGTTTCAAACAATTTGGATAGGGACGAGGAGGAAAATAAGGTGAAGAATTTTCAGAGGGATTATTAAAGATACTAACCCGGAGTCATCACTAGGATTAGGGGTTTCAGATATTACTTATGTTGCTTCGCTTGATCTTCCAATTTCATTATCTGGTACAACTTTATTGTCCTTATTTTTATCCTCTTGGGCATCCCTAAAGCCTTGTACTTGCTTACCCGATCTCAAAGTAATAGCACTTACATTTCGTGGGTGGATTATAGTTTGTGCGGGCAGACTACTCGAGTCTTGTTGAGTCTTCACTTGGTTCAACTCATTTGTCATTTGTCCAATCTGGTTTTGCAGATTTTGGTTAGATTTTTCCATCGCCTATCTCAACTTATTGATTTGTCCCTTCATCAACTCACCCATTATTTTCATCATTGTTTCCATGCTTGAGTCACTCGATGTTGTAATTGGTTATGGTTGTAACATCTTGGTTGGATATTACTAATTTAACAAAATAAGAAATAAGAATCGTAATAATCTCGCATTTAAATAAAACCTCCTTCCCAAAATGCGAGAAAGTTTAAAACTTTTTTAAATGCCTCAAAATTCAAAATCCATAAATTCAACTCCAAGTTTACATAATTCTAAAACTGATAATAAATCAATGTTTACAAAAGAGTAAAAGAAAAGAGTCCATAAAGAAGTTCCCCTGCAAGCCCCTCTCCAACTCTAAACCTCACCAGCTCTACCTGCGACATCATTTGCTTCCGTGTATCGAATGACACGATCATCACCAAACACAAGCAAATAGGATGAGCTAACAATATAAATAACTCATAATCAACATAAAAAGTATACACATACCCATCAGACATGTCCATTATCATTTTCATACACAATCTATGTCTTCAGATGATGACCTTAAGATATCCTTTGTTGCCACAAACCACAACTCGTAGATCCCCGCGCCACAACTAAAGGAATCCTCCAAAAAATCTCCACCTTAAAGCCATCATCCAAAGCTTGTAAAATCAGCTCAACTTCTTTTGAAGACTACAACCTTCAAACCCAAGCATTCATTTCTTCTATTGTCTGCTTCCTAATTCTATACCCTTTGATGATATCCTTAAGTTGATACTTGTTGCCATGAGTGACAACTTGCCCCTCCGACTACAGGCCACAACCTGTAGTCCACACACGAGAATTATCCAATTATAGATTACAATTTGTAACACCGATTGGAGCTCCCCAATATGGACCAAAATCCATATTCATCACAAGACTACTAGTTTCACCGACTACAATCGTGAAGAGCAATCAAGTGAACCATTCATACTAGCTATAACTAGCATGCTCACACTAGAATTATAATGCCACCAGGCTCCAACCTAGAATGGCCACATGTTTCCTCCCCATTACAAGCTACAACTCGTAAATGGGCCCCCAATAAGTCATCTACTCAAGGCTTCCATCCAAGGCAATGTAGAATCCTCCAATGCAAACCCCCTCTTCACTTGAATCGCTTGGCACAAATCCAGCGTCGCCTAGCGAAACAACGCTCCTGACCGCCTGGCGGAGGACCTCACGTTGCAAGCCACCAACCCACAATTTATCATCTGTACATGATCTTGCGTATTATATATCTCTAATCGCAAATATCCAAACCATGATCACACCATACAAACTAAAGAGCAACATGTTATGAACCTATGGTCCAAATTTCAGCTAAATCTGACGGTTAACGAACTAGGAAAGGAAAGTTTACTAAAATTGCACACATTAGAAAAACTTAGTCCCCCAACGACTAGATCTTTTTGTCCAACGAACCAAAACTAGAGACCTGGCGCTTGGCAGTAGGAAACCACCACTCAACGATCCCTGCTATGTGAAGAATATGAGAAACATCATAATTGCACCTACTTTGTTCAATTTAGGCACTCAAACATGCAAAATTTAGCAAATGTTCATCCATCATGCATAAAACTACTCAAAACCAAAGGTGCACGTTCAAATCAAACCACAAAGTCACAAAAAATGAAAATCTAGTTTATATCGCTTGGCGGTCCTTCATTGCCACTAGGCAGTTTCAGGGCAGAACCCAGAAAATTTGTGCAGAATGCATGTCACCTGGCGGTTTAAGAACACTGCCAAGCAGTTTCTGGGAAAAATCCAAAAAACGTAAAAAACCCATAAAAATGTATAAACAGGTACCTGTGCTTTTCATTCAACTCACAATAACACAATTAAGAAATAAAATCACAACGTGCAGCTCCCCTAACTTGGTTTAGTTGCTCCGACAACCCTTCTAGAATTGTACTTGCCCAAGCTTTGATCCCCTTTTAATCTTTGGCAATGACAAACCTCCTTCCTAGCCTCTCTTCTCCTTGTAGTTCCACTTAGCTCTCTGAATGTTCTCTTTCACGTTGGCACACTCACCATATTCATTCTCCCTTTCACTAATCCTAATTTCTCTCTTGTTCCGCCCCAATTCAATTGGCTTAATTGTGAAAACGAAAATTAAATTAAAATTGAAGTTAATGGCCATTCAAGAGCCATTACTAGAAGATTTTACAGCCCTTCCAGCTGCTCCTTTTGATGGCTAGGGTTTCTGAACCTTTCCATTCACGCCAAAAGGAAATTGGCCAAAAAGAAACCTATTTAGCACCTATCAAGGTTCGAACACACAATAACACAATTACAAAGCCAATGCACAACCAACCGGCCAATTCATGTTTCATTATATTTTATGCACACATGTGCTTATACATTAAGTCACGAGACCTTATTCCCGTGCAAAACTATTAAATAATTAAATAACACAATGACATCCATAGAACTCGAACCCAAGTCCTTTCATAATAGCCAAATACTCTAAATCATTTGAGCTATTATTCATTGTCTTCTCTTTCCACATTAATTAACTTAGGGATTCCCGCCCTCGTATTTATTAAATAAATATTTATTTATTTATTTAATTTTCTTGAGTCTTACAGTGGTTGTTGCCTCTATTTAGATGGAACATAGATTTGTTGGTGTTGTTGTTGATTTTGGTGTTAAGACTGTTGATTTGCCATTTTAGGTTGACATGTTCCTTCCAGCCTAGGTTGTACCTGTTGGAGGACAAATCATGGTTGTATTGCTATTGAGGTTGTCTATTATGGCCAAAGATGTTGCAGCATATGCTTAAGGTGGTTCAATGTCCAATGTCCCTATTTCTTTTAATATAGAACACACCTTAGTAGAATGATTAGTAGAAACACAAATTCCACCTAAGGTAGTAGGGGTAGCAGTTTTCTGTAAATCTGCCAGGGTCGTTACCATGGCAGCTAAGTCATCCAACTTGCCTTCTATTTTCTTATGATTTGTAATCTAACATCCCGACCAGATATTACGAATTTAAATAATAAAGTAAAGAAATATTTCATCTGCTTCATTTATTAAAACATAAATTCCAAAAAACGCGGGAAATTTAAAACTTTATAAGAGTAATGAATATTCTCAAAACTACTACTATAAATCAACATAAAAATCCATAATAAAAGAAATCCAAGTCTAATAATATAACTTATTACAACTGTTCCAAAACATCATAAAAAGTCTGAATAAAAATATAAATCCCAGTCTAGCCCCGCTCCGGCTCTAAGTCTCACCAAATCTACCTGCAACATCATCTGCTCACGTATACTGCGTATACGATCATCGCCACACACACGCAAATAGGGTGAGCTAACAAAATAAACATATATACAATACATTTATATATATATATATATAACACAATCACACCAAGAAAATTCCATCCTTTGATATCATGTCACATGGCCACAACGATGTTAACTGTGTTCTACGTCTTCTAGTGAGTACCTCAAGATGTCTTGTTGCCACACCTATCGGCCACAACCGATAGAGCACGTGCGGGAAACTGTGCTACGGATCACACACCGTAACGTTAGGTGGAGTTCCCAATACGAACATAGCTCGTAACATCCCAAGACTACCAAACTCGTCAGCTAATTACTGAGGAGGGCAATCTATCTGGACCCATCTGAACGGGCCACAACCAGCACACTCACACCGGCAACACTTGCCAACCCGAGCCGCAACTCAACAGTCCCTCGTGTTCATCTGTCATCCCGACCATAACTCGAGGGATGTCATTCCGAGCCATAACTCAAGGAATGCCACATGCTTAACCCTTATCCTGAGCCACAACTCAAGGGATACGTTTTGAGCCACAACTCAAGGAACACCAGCAAGCCGACCTTTAAGTTATCCTAGAAGCCTTGTAGACCATGCAAATCACACCAGCAAAATATAATTCTACTGCAGCAATGTCACCTGGCACTACTCACGAGATGCCAGCCACTTTCCACTTCTATACCGCCTGGCAATTATGATGAGTTTGAACCTTTGCCCCTATTAAGTGTTTAAAATTTGGGAATTTAATGTCCTTTTTTCTCTTAAAGATTGACTTTAGTCGCATAGTACATTATTGGATATTCTTAAGTTTAATAATGCAACTGGAATTTAATTTAGGTCCTTAAGAGTGTAAATTGAGAATATTTGAAGTCATAAAATAATCCCAAAAATCAGAATTTGTGAGAGAAATAATTCAAGAACTAAATGCACCCCCAATTTTCATTTTTATACCCTCCTTCTACAATTGGCTATCTATTTCTGAAAAGGAATATTTCTAGAGCTAAATGCACCTCCAATTTTTATTTTCCACACCCCTCCTGAAATTGGGTCTTCTAACTCTATTCTGCACCCCTTCTTTTTACTAATCTGCACCACTACTATCACTTAAACTCCACCCAACCAGATTACACCATGTGGAAATCCTCCACTTACTAAAATAACCAATTAAAGCATGCCACGTCCTCAATCCTCCACTCACTAAAATAACCACTTAAAACTTGGCACGTCATCAATCCTTCACTCACTAAAATACCTAATCATGGAATGACACCTCATCACCCTCTCTCCTTCACACATCCAAAACCCTAACCCTAATTTTCCTTCTCTCCTACCATCTCCATACCGCAACCGCCACCCTCCACGACAGCCACCGCCACGTCCGACCATCGTTGTAGCTCGCTGAAACCGTAACCACCCTGTCGCCCCTATGTCGAAAAATGCAGCCACCGTTGTTGCGCCATTGGAGTTCGTGAGCCTATAGCAGCCACTGCGGAGCTTCGCTGCGTCATCTGCTTCGTTCATCACACGACCATCACCATAATAGCACCACTTGTGCCGTGACTGCAACTCGCTAGAGCAACCCCGAACCACCGGAAGCACTCACACCAACGCACCACATTGTCTCGTGTGAACCTGCACCCACGCTGCCGGAATCCACCATTGTAGCACCCCTCGCGAGCTACAACAACCATGCAACCCCGCTGCACTCGCCTCTTCCTGTCATGCCACCATCTTCTCCGTTCAACCCATTGCGGGAACCACCTTTGCGGCATCACTCGCGGAACCTATAACAACCACGACCACTCGCTGATCTGCACCTTCTCTGATAGACGTCCTTAGTGTAGGAGAGGAAGGAGATCCATGGAAGATACCAAAAGGTAGATGAAATACAACGAAAATGAAGATAAGAGCAAGAAAAGCTCTAGGCAATGGAGGTTTTTGGTGAAGATGAAGAGTAGAAGTGGAGTTATGGTATGGAAGGTGGCTAGAGGAGATGAAGGAGATGGTTAGCCATGTGTGCTCTCAAAATAATAGAAGAGTGGAGTGATCTCAACACAAACATTCTATTAGAAATTTCAAGAGTTAAAATGTACAAATGGTATACTTTTGGCTTTTATATGTGAGCCTAAAAGCTAGACTAATTCTTGGCCCTTAGATCAAGCTTGGAGGAGAAGCTTTAATCATCACCCTTGGATGGTGGCTTGGAGAAGGAGGCATCTTCCTAGCC
>Ga0209589_1003575_pt1 | contig 27129 bp, 13 predicted proteins | sample CowpeawhiteBW_FD_187525 | JGI IMG/M metagenome (GOLD analysis project Ga0209589, IMG submission 187525) | Root nodule microbial communities of legume samples collected from California USA - Cow pea white BW (SPAdes) (version 2) | ecosystem: Host-associated > Plants > Roots > Nodule | place: USA...
TATTGAGTTGATATAGAGCATGTGAATGAATTGGGTGGTGAGTATCGTTATAAACTATCTGTTGGGAATGTATGATATGAAAGTAGTGTCCTTGTAAAGAAATGGGGTAGTACTGATAATGGTATTCAGGTCATAGTACTGCATGTGCAAGTCATCCTTCTCATTTGTAATCCAAAATTCCAAGTTAGGGGAGCTGTCTGTTTTGCGTGTGTAACTTGCATGAATTGTATATGATTTTGTATCTTTATAATCTCGATTGCAATCTGTAAGGTATGAATTCTGGATTATGTGCACTGTGGTTAAGAATTGGATGAGTTGTGTTGATTGCAAATCCTTTCACGCGTTATTGGGTTGAGAATGAGGGTTTTGGGGTATGGAATGGTTAGAGATGATTCAATCTCGAGTTGGGATATTTTAAATGGATGGTATAGGACCTGTTATAATGATCGTGGTCATTAATTGTGCTTGGTAATGTGTTAATCATGTTTTGGTATGTTTGTTTTGCGAATTGGGCAAAGTTGGGTGAATTGAGTGTGTGATCAGAGTTGGAACCCTACAAGTCTCGCCCAAGCGGGTCCACCTCGCCTAAGCGAAAGTTGCAGGGTCTTACATTGAGTTCTGATTCGTGGTTCTCGCCTAGGCGACTAGGAAAAGGGGTTGAGCAACATGGTCTCTCGCTCAGGCGAGAGGCACTCGCCTAAGCGAGGTCGCGAGGAAATCTGGGAGTTTTGAGCGCGACATCTCGCTCAGGTGAGAGGTTTTGGAGTTCTGAGCTACAAAATGCTCGCTTAGGCGAGAATGGCTCGCCTAAGCGAGGTCGCGATGAGATATCACGTTGGTTTGCTTGAATACTCGTTTAGGCGAGGTGTGTGTTATTTTGAGCGATGGTATGGCTCGCTCAGGCGAGAGGATCTCGCCTGAGCGAGATAACGTGATGCAGCCACTGTTTTGAGCTCGCTCAGGTGAGGCAAACTAGCCTAAGCGAGGCAGAGGGCTTAGCTTGGGCGAGCGTCCCTAGCTTAAGCGAGTTTATTCGAATTGTCCATGTTTGTGTGTGATTGTGTGTGTGATTTGGATACTTTACCTAAGTGTAGGAAGTATATGTATGTGGTGTGTGTTTGGGCTAGAAGGACTAAGTCCAATAGAGGTCTGGGATGTGCTTGATGGTTGGACACGTGATGGGCATGAAACTAGTTGAGTTCCCGTCGGCTACTAATGGGCGAGGAGTCCTTGGTATGGTGATTACATGTGTCGGACGCACGATGGGCAAGGAACGGTTATGTTCCCGTCGGCTACTATTGGGCGAGGAGTCCATAGTATGGTGATTGCGTATGTGCCAGGGTCCAAGTTATGAGGCTTGGATGATTTTCTACAAACGAGGAGTCTGTAGGGCAGGACTATAAGCGAGATAGGCTCATAGGGTTGGACCACGAATGAGTTAGTTTCGTGGGAGCACAGTGAAGTCCCAAGACCTAGTTCATGTATATGACTCATGAAGGACTATGAGGTCATGGTTGGGTAATTTGAAAAGCATGAAATTTTAGTTATGTTATTTTGGGATGGGTGACCTATTTTTTTCATGTATCGGTTTTATATATTGTGCATAGCTCACCATTTCTGTGTGTGTGGCGATGATCGGATAACTCGTTATCCGGGAGCAGATGATGTGACAGGTGGGCCAGAAGATGCATAGACTCGGAGCGAGGGAGAGCATGGGATTTTGTATATATTTATTATTTTGGTTTTGAGATAGTTTTTTAACCTTTTTGGGAGCCATTTGAATATTACTTCAGTTTTATAATTATGGACTCTCGTTTTATTACATTGTATTAAAGTTTTAAATTTCCCATGTTTTTGGGAAATGGTATTCAATAAATGAGGCATTTATTTTTATTTCTTATTTTATATATTAAATATTAGTAATATTCCTTAGGGATGTTACAACAAATGTCTCTGTGTAGTTTACCGCATAAGTATGAGTATAGCCCTTTGCCACTAGTCTCAATTTAAATCTTTCAATTGTGCCATCCGCTTTGTAATTTACGGTGTAAATCCACCGACATCCAACTATTTTTTTTTTCAATGTGCAGTCAACAAGTTCCTATGTCTCATTTTATTGCAAGGATTTCATTTCCTCATTCATCGCATTTTTCCATCATGGATCAGTTAAGGTTTCCAATACATTGTTAAGAATAACTACAATAGATAATTGATTTACAAATGACTTATTTGATTCTGGCAAACGGTGATAGGAAACTAAATTATTTATGGAATATTTAACCATACTAGAAAGAGTACGTTCATAAATGGGTTTAGGAATACCTCTAGTGTGACATTCAAGGAGTTATTTTTTTTGTTGGCTAAAGATTACGAGCATCTATGACTACAAATGATGGTTTTGGTGTGTCATCAAGAGGCTCATTCAATGATATAAGGGAATTCATACCAAGTTCAGTAACCACTTTATCATGTGAAATCCCATTTATTTTATTTCCCACCTCATCGTCATAACTTGATTGCAAGTTATCTACATAAGAATAAGAATTACAACTACTGTAATTTGCTTCTTAGTTCGAGGTGCTTGTTTGTTTGGGTTCTTTTTTAATATGGACGAATGGCACACAACTAAAAACACAAGGAGGCAAATCCATACTTTCAAGGGTAACCACTTTTTTAGTGAGAGTCTACAATGGCGTTTGAAAATCATTAGCGCTAGAATGGATCTGATTTATGACATATTTTGCCATAGTAAGAGTCTCTCCCCAATAAGACAATTGTATATGAGCCTCTAACAATAAAGAACATACAACCTCCAACAAGTGTCAATTTTTTCGCTCGGCAACACTATTTTTGTGTTGGGTTATTAGGAGAAGTGGATTGATGAATAATCCCATGTACGTCCAAGTATCTCCTGAGTTCTAGACTTTGGTATTAATTACCATTGTCAATACAAAGAACTTGAACTTTTTTCATTTTATTGGGTTTTAATCATTTTATGGAACTTTTGAAATATCAAGTTCCAGTTCACTTCTATTGGAGACTTCATTAACCATAACCAAGTCATCCTTATGCAATCATCTAGAAAGTAACAAACTAACATGACCCTTTTAAAGTAGAAATCTTATAAGTTTGAGTGTATAAGCATAAAAGGAACAAGACTTTTATTCAAACTGAGTGAAAAAGGAACACGATGGTTCTTTTTTTGGTTCACACACATCACAAAGAAAAACAGAAACATCAACCTTTGATAATAATAAAGGAAATTTTTTTTTTGAAGTAACTAAATGAATCATATCCCAAACGACGATGCCATAGCCACATTTCAATTTCCTCTTTTTGTTTGGTAGAACTCTTCATTGTCAAATCACCTTTTAACTTCCCAATATCTTATGGCAACAAGTCCAAGTAGTATAATCTCCCTTGTTTAACACCATAACCAACCGTCTGTCTGGTCTAAATATCCTTAAAACACAAAAATTGGGCCAAAAAATAACAATTAGGGTACCTGTCTATGAGGCTCTGATGCTTAAGTCAGTTCAAGTCAGTTCGGGTAAGTGCAATTGATGCCATAATAAATGCAAAGTAAAAGTCGTCACCAACCTACCTTGGACTCCTATTTATAGTTTTTGACATGGGCCTGTGATTAGGATTTTCTTAATCATGGCCCAATTGCTTTTTAAAATTGATTACTAACTTGTATTACTTTAATTTACTTTTAACTTACTGATTTAGTTTTGGTACAGCCACCCGACCAGAGGGTCGTGCGTCCTCGTAAAGGTGGCTCTGTTATGGCGAACAAGTTTAATTGGAATGATCGGTAGGGCCGTTCGGTCGCGAGCTCCCTTAAATCATTTCGGATTAATTGCCACATCAACAACCCAAGGGATCGTCCGCCTGTAGCGGGCGGTCTTCAGTCGCTTATTTTTAGGCCGTCTGATCGATGGTCTGGTTAGGATGTCGATAGGCCATACAGTATATAACTTATATTAATTTTTAATCTATATGAGTAAATAGTAAACACTTAATTTTTATATGATGAAACAAAATGGGTGTTAATTGATTTTTTTTTTCATTCATATACATTGAAATATGTGAGAAGATAAAATTGAGTTGATTATAAGCTGGCGCAATTAATGCAAATTTTAATACTATTTAATTAATAAAAAGATTAGTGCTTTAATCAGATAGGATAAAATGAATACGTACAAATTGAATCTTAATCATATAGTGTTGAATGAGTAAAGTTCTAAACAAATTAATTAATTGATTACTTTAATTAATTTGAGTTCTATAACTTTTAAATTATTTTAAATTAAGTTGAATAACAATATTTTGAAAACCAATGAAAAGTCCTAATTTGAAAATCAACCTAATTTTATATCATTGAATAAAATATTTTAATCAATCTCGTATTTTTTATTTAATTGTTCATATTTAATTGCATAATAACTACTTATTTTGCTTTCAAACACCAAAATACCTATAAAGCTTATTTCTTTATTATTATTATCATCATTATTGTAGATTTAGGTAGTTTATTATTTAGTTTTTTTATTTTATTTTCATTTAATTTGTGCATAGCATCTAAACATTTGATGTTATTTCTTTTATTTTATTCTATTTCGTGTGTGTTACCCTGTAGGTATTTAGGAGTTTTATTTCTTCAGTAAATTTATTTAATTGCTTGTTTCATTTTATTTTTAATTGTTTTAGGTTGTTTATTTTATTTATTCTTGTTTGCATCAATATATTTTTTTATTTTATTTTATTTGTTTCATACTCCTAAGCCTTAAGTGTAGGTTTTATAAGAATTGCTTTTGGTTGGAGGTGACTTGGGTTAGTTTTTCCTTAACTAGTATTTTTAAATACTCACAGAGTAAAAAAGTAGTCTTAAATAGTATCAACAACATTATTATCAAAACCTTTTGCAACCCTTATGCCCATCAATCTTCTCACCATCTCTTGTTTTTATACAATATTGTTATGTTTGTGGAAAGCAACTCTTAGAATCCATATTAGGTCCAGGCTTATGTACACACGGTTTCCCTCCTTCGTCTGGCTTTTTCTCTTTTTCTATGTTTTCCTTTTCCTGGTATATAAGGAGGCTTACCCCTCTCGTTATAACACAATTGTAACAAACTCTTTGTAACACCCCCGGATCCTCTTGGGCTTACTAGGCATCCCACCTGCCACCCTCAAACCGGTTGTGTTAGGTCCGCAGCCCAATACACCCCAACCCATCACCTCTAGCACCAACTAGCAGGTGGGTTGTTCCCAGGGAGGATCGAACCCCAGACCTGAGCTTTAACACCTCTGGCTCACCTGACAGCCTCTGGGGGGGTAGCCAGGGATGTTACACTCTTCACTGAGTGTTTCAATCAATAAGAGCTTCCTTATTTGGTTCTCCTCCTTGCCTTGTGTTTCGTGTTCTCTTCTCTTTGTGATGTTTCATCTCTTTGCAGGCTTCAACCATGATGGGTCATGAATTCTAACAGCAACCACACAAAGGATAAGAAACCCTTTAGCCTCAACCTAAATAGGAGGCTTAAAATAACTAATAATATGCAAATGTCCTTACATTAGTGACATGACTTTACATACTTATATGCCAAAAAATGAAAAGATTGTGGATCTCAAACCTCATACTTCATCTAAAGAGTTTAAGCAAGTTAAAAGTCCTAAGGTTGATAAACATAATAGATTTTGTTCCACTACATACAAGGTAACAACACACTCAGGTTTGTTGGGTTATATTTTGGGTTATGGTTATTTGAGAGATTGTGGGGTTATGTATATATAACATTAGTCTTGCACATATAAGACATTTGACACCAGTTTTACACCAAAATCTTAAGACAATAGTGTTATGGGTCTTTATTCTTATATAGTGTTTAACTTTGTCTTTTCTATCCATTGTGGGACTTTTTGACTCACACTTGGACTATTCCTAACAATCTCCCCTCAAGGGTGAGTCCCTTTTTTTCTTTATTTTTTCATATGGTATATGGTGACCCCTTTTTGGTTGTGGTTATGTGGTCTGTCACTTCAGTGACCCCTTTTTTGTGTTATGGTTATGTGGTCAGTCACTCTGAACTATAATCTCTGATACCACTGTTGGGTTGTATATTCTGTCATATGTTTTGAGGGCTTTTGAAAATATGAGAGATATGAGAGATATATGTGATATGTTATAAGGAGGAACATGTTGTTGTATTTTATTAATATACCCTATATATAGGGTAAAATGTAACATAATATCAAGTATAAAATACTTACAATATCTCACTCCTAATCTAACATAATAACTAATTTTTAAAACTGAAACATATATCTAAAACTGAAATATTTTCTAAAAACTAATTTAAATAAAAAAGATATTAAGTAATATTCTTCAACATTCCTCCTTGCTTAATATCTGTTTATTTAAATTTTATATCTTCATATTTGATTCTTCATCTTTTGATGCTTGATTTTCTCCTCTTTTTGTGCTTGTAATTTTTATTTTTCTCTTTCTTCCATGGCATCACATCTTTCTTCAATTTGGCATCATCCTTCATATTTCTTCTTATAGCAACATCATCTTTTTCTTTGTTTGGTGTGGATTTCATTGTAGTGGCATTGGACCTTTTGTGAATATTAGAATGTGAACCTCCATCTACTTTCTTCACTTGGACATCTACTTTCTTTCAGAGATATTTATCTTATGATTTTGATCCTTCTTTCATACTCACTTTATTTGTAGCACATTCCTCCTTCATGAAATCCAACGCAAAACTTTTGTCTTTCATGTAGACTTTGAATACTTCTATGTTGTTAGCATTTTTTATCATACAAACTTTATTTTCAAAGGAGACCTTGTAACCTTTCTCTAACATTTGAGCAACACTTAACAAATTTCGGGTAATCTCAAGAACATATAAGACATCAAAAACTAATTTGATACCTGAATGAGTTTTAATTGAAAATTTTCATGTACCTTTCACAGCAAGTTGTTCTCCATTCCCAATTCTTACCTTGGAAATATTTGATTTATTGAGCTCCTTGAAAATTTCTCTATCATGAGTCATGTGGTTTGTGCAACTACTATCTATAATCCACTCTTTTGTAGATTCGTTGGTTGTGACACATGATGTTGTAAGAAGTAGTTCCTCCTTTGATTTATCCTCCACAATTTGAATATCTTCTTGAGAATCTTTAGATTTGTATACCTTTTCCACATGTCCTAATTGACCGCGTTTGTGACATTTGACATTTGGCTCCACCAACACCAGTTGGGTTGATGACCTTTCCTCTTGCAAAGGGGACAAGATGGAAAAACATGTGCGTTGTTGTATTTGCTCCTTCTATTTTTCTTAACTATGAAAGCATTCTCTTCAGTGTAATTTAAATTACCTTCAACTGCCTCATGATCTTCTCTCATCAATCTTCATTGTTCTTGTACTTGCAAGGCATGTATCACCTCTGTAAAGATAATTGTAGACAAATCTTTTGTGTTTTCTAAGGAAGCAATAAATGTCTTACATCTTTCTGGCATCGTCACCATAATTTTCTCAACGAGTCTACAATCTGGAAACTTCTTTCGCAACAATTTTATCTTATTAGCAATACCCAACAATTTGTTTAAGTATTCTTTAATTGTCTCCGATTCTTTCATCCTTTGCATCTCGAACTCCCTTATCAAGTTCAAAACTTTCATGCCTCGAATCTTCTTGTTCCTTTCATATTCTGCTTTCAAATATTCCCAAATTTCTTTGGGATACTTTAGAGTCATGATCCTGGACATAATCATTTGTGAGACACTTGCAAACAAGCATGATTTTGCCTGTTTTCTTGTCTTTATGCACTTTTATTTGAGCCACGGTGGGATTTTCAGACAAGGGAACATCATTTTTCTCTATGACTTCCCATAGATCTAGCCCCTTTAGATATGTTTGCATCCTTACATAAATCATAGCTTTCACCATCAAAGAGTGGAATAACGACGTGTGACATATTTCCTTCCATTCTATCGGTAGTAAAAACAATGGCTTTGATACCACTTGTTGGAATTTTGAGGTCTTTTGAAAATGTGAGAGATATGAAATATATGAGACATATATGTGATATGTTATATGGAGGAACATGTTGTATTTTATTGATATACCCTATATATAGGGTAAAATGTAACAAACTATCAAGTATAAAATAATTACAATATTTCACTCTTAATCTAAAATAATAACTAATTTTTAAAACTGAAACATATATCTAAAACTGAAATATTTTCTAAAAATTAATTTAAATAAAAAAGATATTAAGTAATATTCTCCGACAAAGTTTAATATTAGATTTGCTCTTTACTCAACTTTCAAGCTATCTAATTTATGAATCAAATCATGGGAATTGTTAAATCTTAGTGCTTTAAGAAAACCAAGTTTTACAAAGAGAAAGTGTAGTGTACAAAAAATTATAAAGGGTGACACTTTTCAACATAATATCAAAACGAAAGAAATGAGTCAGCTATATTCCCTTAATGAAATCTTCCTTTCTAAGTTTTTAAAATAATTTTTAAAACCCTAAATCCTAAATCTCAGTAATTTTCAGTTATATATATATATATATATATATATATATATATATATATATATATATATATATATATATATATATATATATATATATATATTATAAAGTTGAAATTCAAAAACTTTGAGATTCTTAATATGATATGTAGAACACACAATTGATATAGTAAATTAAAGGTATACAATACATTTTGATTCTTTTTCAATGCCATCATTTTTAGCTCTTATGAAGGATACCATGAAGCAAAAGGGTAGGGAGATACACAAGAAAGCCTTGAGAAGAAAGAATCAAACAAAAGGAGAGACATCTCATCACACTACATTACACAAAAAAGAGTTAGTACTCTCTTTCTTTGAAAACTAAATGTATGTATTTTTTTTCATAAGAAAAAAAAAAATGAAGCTACTCTTCTCCAAGGAAGAAAACAGTGGGCTTCTTGGGCTCAAGGATCTCCACAGTCCCTTCCAACATCTTGGCCACCTTACCCATAGTGGGCCTCAACTCAGGCCTATCTTGTAGACACCACATGGCAGTCTTCACCATCCTATTAACCATGTCAAAGTGGGTTCTGCTATCATAAGCATTCCTAATCTGTGCATCCAAAATCTCCTCCACTCTCATCTCCTTAAACATTTTATCAAAGGCCCAACCAGGAAAGTACCACTCCTCACTCCTAAGCACAGAATCTTGAATCTCAAAGTTCCTAATTCCACTCACAAGCTCCAAAAGCACCATGCCAAAACTATACACATCAGCTTTTGAAGTGATTGGGTCGGCTGTGATCCATTCAGGTGCCATGTACCCTGGTGTGCCTCTCCTCCTTGACATGGTCACCATGTCCTCCTTTTTCCTCAACTTGGCCAGCCCAAAATCTGAGATTTTGGGGCAAAAATCATCACCTAGCAAGATGTTCTCAGGCTTGATGTCACAGTGCAAAACCCACTCCAAACACTCCTCATGCAAGTAGGCAATAGCCCTTGCCACACCAAGGGCTATTCTGTACCTCATGCTCCAATCCAAAACTGGCTTCTGCTGTGGTGTGTTTGGATTTGTTTGGTCCTTGAGATGGTTGTTGTTATTACTGTGAGACTTGTTGACCCTGAAGAGGTACTTGTCCAATGAGCCACAGGGAATGTGTTCATAGACTAGTATTCTTTGACCCTTCTCAGCACAGAACCCCCACAGCCTCACCAAGTTGAGGTGGTGCATTCTGGCAATGATTGTGACTTCTGCCCAGAACTCAGCATCACCACCTGTGACATTCTTGAGGCACTTCACCGCCACTACCCTGTGGTCTGGCAACTCACCTTTGTAGACATCTCCAAAGCCTCCTTTGCCTATGAGATTGGAGAAGTCATTGGTGGCAGCCTTGATTTCTGAGTAGGTGAACCTCTTGGGACCCCCAGCAGGGAGAAGCTCCAGGCCTAGTGTGGTGGCCATGTCCCTATACTTGATGTACCTCTTGAGGAAGGACCAGAAGAAGGCCACCCCAGCTATGAGTTCTGCAGCAAAAAGTGTGCATATTATGGCTATGTTTCTGGCTGTTGTGTTCGAGTCCTTTGGGGGCAGTGGCAGGCTTAAGTTCACTGGGCATGTGGTTTGCATCACCTCAGTCAGGCCAATGAAGTTGGATGGTGTTGACTCAGATTTATCAACTTTGAGAAAAAAGGCAGCCTCAGTGCCTGGTGACCAGTATCCAAATCGAAGATTTGTTCCAGTCACCCACACACAGTAGCGAGATCCATCATATTTGAACCCAAATCCAAGACAAGTTTTATCTCTTGAGCAACCGGACTCACAGATTGTGAAGTTGTCAGCTTTAATCTGGTTCAGATTACCATCACTGGTGAAGTTCACATAGTCCAGCCTCAGAAATTGGGTGCTTTGGGAGAGAGAGATTTTCCTTGTGCAACCCTCTTCAGACCCACCTTGGTTTGGGGTGAACCCAGATGGGCAATCACAATGAGTGGAAGAGTTCAAATCCTCTCCAGGCACACAGATTGCATTAGACCCACATTTGCCTTTGATCGTGCACATCTCCCATATCCCTTTCCAAACCTCAAGCCACTGGTTATTCTGCTCAGGGTAGAAGCTATAGATCCTGAGATTCCCATCATCATCAAGGACCACTTTCCTGAATCTGGGGTCTCCGTAATCAGAAGTGAGAAAAGAGTTACCTTGCATGCTCATTTTCCCTGCATCGTCCATGCTCAGCAAGGGATTTGGGGTGCTATAGTACTGATCAGAGGTGGAGTTGAGGACCAGAAACTGAGACTTGGTGAACCTGAATTTCCCATTGTTGGAGAGAAGCTCAATCCCTGTGAAGCTCTGGTTGGGCAAAACGGTGTTGGTGGGGTTCTTGAAGCTACTCCAGTTCCCAAAAGCCAACTCTCCATTGTCCTTCAGTTCAAGTCGGGAAGCATTAGTGTCGGCAGTTCCTTGAAAGGGTGAACCATCGAGGAGAAGTTCTGATTTTGAGGTGATAACAAGAGAGCCAGAACTGTTCACTTGGGTGGTGTCACTCCACACAATATTGTTGGCAGTTTTAGGGACTTTGGAATACCAAATGGAAAAGATGAAGAGATTGTTGGAGTTTGGCACGGGAGAGAAACCGGCTGTGAAGTTTTTGTTGGGAGAGAGAAGAGTTCTGTTCTGAGATGGTTGCCATGGAGAATTTGAGATGTTGAAGGATGAGAATTGGTGTTGGGAGAAAGATGGTTGAAGATTGAAGAGGAAGAAGAAGAAGGTGAGGAAGAAGAAGGAAGGAGTGGAGAGAGACATGGTTTCGATGAGAGTTGGTTTGGTCAACTATGGTGCCATGAATGAAACGCAAACACTTGTGGTTGGTTTGGTTATATCAGAGAAAAGTGATGAGTGTTAATAGATGGCGGCTATGAAATTTGAGCGTGTAGATGTGGAAGATTGACTTGACTCTGATCTGTTCTAAGGTCTTTTTGTGATTGTGTCATTGCTTTATCGTCGTTTGTGGGGTAAATTGACTGACTTGTGATGTTCTACAATAGCTTATCTTGTTTTCTGCAACCTCTTGATTTGAACATCTTCAATTATTCCTATTTCTGCTACCACTTGCATATCTCTTCTTCCACCACCATTTAGAGAAACATTAACTATACATATTTCTGCCACCAGTTGCATAATTTTATTATCTGCGGGTAAATTTGACTGATCTTTGAGTCCACGCTGCACTTTCACATCCAATGAATTTATATAAAAAGTGGTCTAATCTATTGCTTATAAGAGGAAAGTCGTCTTCAATAAACAACACAATGTGTCACAAAATAACAAAAAACGAGACTCCGTTCATATATGGAATCAACAAATAATATAAACTAATATGTTTCGTTACAATTTACTTATACGAAATAAATAATAATAAAAATGACAAAAGAAAAACAAAATCTGTAATTCTTTACAAAATAATATCAATAACAGAAAACTTTATATCGTGAATTTAATTTATAGTAGACTAACGTACAGGTGCGTGGAATGTATGATTCTTTTAAATATGAATAATATTATATTACTAATTTTATCTAATATTATTAAGTTAATATATAAAATAAATTTATATTTTATTAAAAATAAAATAAAATGAATAAAGAGAATAATTATTGATGAATAAAAAAAATTAATAAATAATTATATTATAAAGGATATAATTTATATTATAAAATGTTGACATAAAAGTGAAAATTCTCTTTATATATTGTTATACATAAATTTATAAATTAAAAATTAAATATGAATTAATCATCTCGAGTATAATTAGTTTGACTTGAATTCAATTAGATTAATCTAAAAACCTAACTAATTTAATTAGCTCAATTAAAATTGTTAAATATATGGAGTTAAACAAAGTATATAAGCACCTAGTATTCTTTGTACAATGGTTAAAAGGATAATTATACATAAATTAGCATCTATTAATAATGGAAATTTAATAAGGTTGTCATTCCATCTCGTCTTCTTCTATTTCTCTGGTTTGTCTTTGAAAAGTGGATTGAAAATCCTAATCACCTCGTTAAAAGGATGAGTTCGGTAAATTAGTTGCCAACTTTTTTTCCAATTTTTTAATTTTATATTTTTAATATATATATATATATATATATATATATATATATATATATATATATATATATATATATATATATATATATATGAAGTACACTAAAAATATTTTTAATTAAAAAGTTAAAATAATTATTATTGTTGATATAGTTTAACAAGGTTTAACATTAAGATAAAGGAATTTTTCTAGTTCAAAACATCCCAAGTCACATGATGTCAAAGACACATCAAGTAAAGATCAATAAGATGAAATCCCCACAATAATTCTAGATATGTCTCAACTCTTTTAGGAACACATGGAATGATAAACTTCAATAAAACTCTCCATTAATAATATCTCGATTTTGGAGACTAGTGTACATGTAATGGTCGAATACATCCCTACAACTAAAAGGTCAATGACATCTTGGCCTAAACAAAAAGGACTGACACATGCCATTATTGTGTTTTTAAGAATTATTGTGCAATTTTCATTATTTATATATTATGTATCTGGCACGTATCATATCCTATTATTTTCAAGATAAATGTATCAACGTATTGGATATGTGTCGTATCTAATACACGTATCGTATTCGTACATCATAATTTAGAATGTTAAAATTAATTGTTTTATTATCCATAATTTAAATTAATAAGTTGTATATGAGGAAACAAAAGGAAGACTATGAATAATATTATTATTTAAAAAAAAAATTAATTAATACGAGATCCAATTAATTTTGTGGAAGAAGTGATGATAGAGAATGGCTGGCGGTGAATTTGACTTTTCTATCAAATAACATTAGTATTTATCGATAGAAAAAGAAAAGAAAAATGTTAAGATAGATTTTATTATCATCAATTAATCGAATATTTTAAAAATGTTGACTAATTAGTCAATATAAATAAAAATAAAAATGATCATTGTATTCATAACTTGGACCCATTTTTGATAAAAAGAATGCATTTAAAGGTTATAAATGATTCCGCGAACTAGCATGAGAAATTATTGAATATTGGATATATTTTATTTTGTAAACCAATTTTATTGTTTGAATAAACTGAAAAACGAATAAGCATACAAATAATTTTTTTTTTATTTGAAAAACTTTAAACATGAATATAACAACCAAATTATGAGATTCCATTTTCCTATTAATAGAGAATATTTATACAACTATGTTTTATTCATCAATATATTAATAACATTCTAAAACGTGTACTCACGTAATTGGAAGAGTATTTTGTACGTATGTCTGCCTGGTAAAATCTTATCATTAAAGAGTTCAAGAATTTGGAAAGAAAATTTCATTATTTTCACTCGATTCTTTATATAAATTATTTATATTATTCTAAAGCTCTTACATTAACTTAAACGTCAAAAAATGTTTTACATATGAATTTCCATTTCTTCTTCGTCAAAAAAAAAAACGAGTCTTTTATGTATAAATTTCTATTTGGTCTTCGACATTCTAGTTGAATTTCATTGTGAAAGAGTCACAAACTTATAAGGAAATAGTTTTTCAAAATACTAAAATAATACAACATAAATTCTTAATCACAAATCTAGATATTTTAAAAGAAAGTGTATGTAAATGAATAAGTTGTATGTAGTAGTATGACTTTATAAAGAAAGTTATATTATTTTTCTTTTAATTTTAGTGTAAAAGTAGTATTAAAAACACGATTCTTAATATTTTATATTTTTTATTGTTTAAAGTAAAATTGTATTTGTGACCTTAAGTGCTACTTTATTAAGTTTAGGTTTTTTATGATTTTTTTAGTTGTTGATACTTGTAAAGCCAATTTATTTTCTGTCCTAATAATTAAGGGGTTGCTCCAATTTGTTGGGTCTAAGGCCGGTCCATGAGGTGCCCAAAACCACCTAAACCAACCCTAACACCCTCCTTCTGTCAATTTTTAGAGAAAATTGTTCCCTACTCACTTGCAGGTGAAAACGTGGAGCTCTGCTAGGGCAATCAGAGAAATCATTGTTTCACTCTAAAGTCTCCTCCGGGTAAGTTGGACGTAGACTTTACCCTTCCCTTTCCACTCCACTCCAGTGCTTTAGTCTCTGTTTTGAGTCGAATCTAAAACATTATGCTTTAGTAGTGTGCGTCTGTTTTCCAGTTTTACTGCACTGATTTGAGTTGTTGTACTCCCCCTCTTCTCAGTGGACTTCTGTGCTAGCATTTTAACCCCACTCGAGGTAGGGAAGCTAGGATTCATGTTTTTAATTCACTTTTTGCATGCCCTGGTTCTGTTTCGTGTTTCTGGTGATAGTATGTTGCTCATGATAGTGTGAAAATGCTTTGGGTGTTGTTATGAATGAGTTCCTGGTTGAACATGCGTGGAACAGTGGTGGGAACTGTTATTCTCGCCTAAGCGAGCTTATCTTGCCTAGGCGAGAATAGCAGGAACTAGTCCAGTTTTCTGCTCGAGTGCTCGCGAGGGGCTGTATTTTTGAGCGACGAACTGTCTCGCTCAGCGAGACAGCCTCGCCTAAGTGAGAGCTCGTGAAATTCCAGGGGAACTGTTGCAGTCTCGCCTAAGCGAGAGTCTGCAGCTTGAGCGAGAGCACTCCTCTTGCCTGAGCGAAGGCTCCCAGCTTGAGCGAGACCTAGCTCGGGTTCTTGCTCTTTTCCTTACATGAACATTGTTGATTGTTTGATTAGTTGGTTTGCTTGGTTTTAAACATAGAGAGGGTGGATATGCATGTACTACGTATGTTATGGGTTGGAATTAATGAGTTGGTAGTGAACTTGGCATGATATATGTTTGATGATTGGTTGTGTATATGAAATGACATGTTATTAGTGTGCATGGGAAACTTATGATTTGTTGGTAAGGCGTGAATAAGGTTTGGGTAGGACGTAATCCCATGACCCCTATAATGGGAACTCATGGTGGTGCCTTATCACATGGACGTAATTTCATGGACCCTCCTAGTGAGAGTTCGTGATGATGCCTCAATGTAAGGACGTAATTCTACGAGGGTATCGTGGTGGTGCCTCAAGGCTAGGAGGTAATTCCACGAAGACCTTGTGGTGGTGCCTCATGAACGGACGTAATTCCACAAAGGCCTCGTGGTGGTGCCTCAGGATGCGTATCCGGATAGTCAAGTCTTGGTGTCTCATATGGTTTGGTACCTCTTGTGTGGATGTTTGTTATTTATGCTTGACTATGAACTTGTATGTTGAGTGTTATGATATAAGAATCTTTTACACTAACTTACCATTTCGCTTGTTTGTATGATTGTGTGTGTGGTTTCTTCCATTGCGATGATCATCAATCCTATTGATGTGAGCAGATGTGAGAACCCCTAGTAGTGGTAACGATAATAGGGATGCCGCAGCTTGATGATTATGGACGAGTATCAGGCTCATTATGGAGCCCACAGCTGATGGAGTCTTAGTAGTTTAAGTTTCTCTTGCTCTGGACGAAACTTTGTATCTTGTTTTAGGAAGTCTCTTTTTATTTGTTTCGAATATGTTTGGTGTTCTATATACCTCCATATCACCAACTTGTACTCTCTGAATATTTATGTATACAATGTCTTATTAATTTGAGGCTAAAATTTTGGGACGTTACAATACTTTGAAAATATACTAACTATATATAGAAAATTTAATTTTTTTAAAATACTAAAATCAATTTACATCAATATATTTTGGAAGTATAACAGATAAATCGTATAAAATATTTTAATAAAAAATATAATTCCACTTTATCTTATCAACTATTAAAAAACTTACAGAGTCTTCTAAATTTGTGTTTGTGCTTATGTCATGCAAAATATTAATTTATTAGAAAAACTGTTAGTGGTGCACCATTCTTTAATTCATTCTCATCTTTTAGAGGATGTATAGCATCTGTTCTTCTATATTGCTGAAGTTATCCTGAAAACATTACTTTAATATTTAATGCAAATTAAATTACGTAAAAGTTGTGTTTACAAGACTTTACCTAAATTTTAAGAAAATATATTGATAAAACATAAATTCATAATTTTCAGTAAAAGTATGTAACTTTTACACATTAAAAAAAAAGTTATAATACTAAATACAATTTTGATATTTAAATTAAAAATAAATAAAATTGTATTTAAAAGCATACTTTAAGAAAACATAACTTCTTAAACTTATGTTCCTAAAAACGAATTATTTATTTCCGGACTTTTTTTTTTTCAAAAAATACTCAATATTCATATTTTTCGATTCAAATTGCACGATTTCAAATTCAAGTTACACATTATACAATAACATGTCATTCTCATTTGCATTATATGTATATAATACAATTCACCTAAATTAAATCATTAAATAATTCAAACATACAATTCAATAATATCTAGATATGAATATACATGTACATAACACACATACTTTAAAAAAACTACGAAAAATTACTTGAATAAAGCCATTAGATGATATATTTCTTAGAACATAAGATAATTTTATTGGATCAAAATATTAGATAATGCACTCACTATAGTGGCTTAAATGATACATTCATTAAAGTGCATATGTTTTCATTGAGTGAGGATATCAAATGGAGAATTCACTAAAGTTACTCAGACAGTATCTCTACTTAGTTGTATATGTATTTGTTGAGCGAAGGTATTAAATGAAAACTTCACTCGAATGGTATCTTCATTTATGACTTACTCTTGCACCAACACATAGACACTTACAAAAATGAAACTATCTCATTTGGACCTTGAACAACATTCCTCTTTCAAACTACTAACAAATGAATTTGTCTCACTTTTAAGACTATAATAAAATAAAGACTTTGATTAAACATATAAGGAAGAACTCTAGTTTGATATGCAAGGCAAAACCTACCAACTCATATTGTAGTTTAAGAACATCAAGCTCAACATGTAGCTAAAAAAATCCCAAACTCAACATGCAATTGAAAAATCTTCATACTAAATCACATAATTGAAGGACGTTAAATTCAACATCTAGTTCAAGAAGTCAAACTCAAGAAGTGAATTTTAAGTCTAACTCAACCCCACAAAATCGACTTGTAAGGTGAGGTTTGCACCCATTTATATATTGTGAAATTGTCTTATCTCTAATCAATCCTAACGCACCCCTCTCATGCTGAGGTATATATACATCTCGTGTGTGGAAGTAGATATTAATGGGTGATCAGATAGTGGCCCGATAGCGGGTGAAACTATATGCCCAAAAAACACAAATCTCGTTAAAATATACTTTAACCAATGACTCTGTAAGGTGAGGTTTGCACCTACTTATATACTATAAAATTGTTTTATCTTTAATCGATGTAAGACTTTCAACAGCAATGAAGAAACTTCAGACTCGATGTGCATCTAAGGAACATTAAACTTGTATATAGTAGAAATCCTTAAAATTTTGTATGCATTGAAGGAAATAAGACACACATGCAATATAAGTACCTCAAATTCACATACATGGACAAGCTCATTCTCTACCAAAGAGCCTCAGATTCAACATGTAATACCACATTAATTTGTTGAAACTTTCAATAAAAAATAGAAGTTAGTACATATTCATCCATTAAGATAATACAAAGTAGTTTTTTTTACCTGAAGAATCCTATGTTCCAAGTTGAAACCCAATAAGTTTTATTTTGACACAGGAAGCTTAAATATGCTCACAGAAAACTCTTACCCTCAAATTAAATATATAACTATGGTCCTAAATTAACATAGATTTATCTTTTCCCATGAAATCTTACATATGCAAATATGCATGCAAACAACCTTACAAGATTATTCTAAACAAAACTCTTATTGATGGACTTTCTTCTCCCCTATGCTAGCATCTCTTAGATCTTGAAAAAAATAAATGGTCAACTAAAATTTTTAGAGAAATAGATAAAATTTGATTTTTAGAGAGATAATAATATTTATGAAAAATAAAGTTTGAATAGTTAAATTTTTTACTATAAACTTTTTAACTTAATCAATAAAATATTTGTATCTCATTTAAATCCCTCATAATTTAAACCAAATTATTTCGTTCTTACACAAATTAACAAATTTGAGTAACTTATTAATAACATTTATTGAATGTTGTAAAATATTTCCGTTAGCAACATTTTTATAATATTTTCTTTATTAGAAAAATATTACCAAAATATTTTTAGTAGAATGTTACAAAATTTTGCATTAATAAAATTTATGAAATATTAGAGAATATTTACATTAATAATTTTTTTTTTTGTAAAATATTACAATATGTTTTACATTAGTATCATTTTATAATGTTTCCTTAATTAAAAAAAAAGTATTACAACTTTTTTCAGAATGCTATTTTTCTATTTAAAAAATTACTAAATTTTCAGTAATAGTTTTATAACATTGTAATTTTTATTGAAAAAAATACTAAAATTATTTAACAACATTTTTATAACGTTTTCTTTCTATTAAAAAAAATGTTACTTTTAGTAACATTTTTACAAATGTTTCTATTAACATGTAAACAAGTTACTAAAAGTCGTTACCGAATAATAAAATATGTCTAACATTTAAAAAAATATTATTAAATAGCATTACTAATATTTTTCATGTTTTAGTAACATATATTTTTCAACGTTACCGGATGTCATATATATATATATATATATATATATATATATTAGTTAAATTTCTTATTTGAAAGTTCTGTATTTTACCGTGCTGTGCTATTTGATTCTTGGTAAAAGATTGTTGTATTGTTTTCTACTATATTTTTTTTAACCTTGTATGTCCTTTCGACACTTTCTTTTAAATTATATAGGTGCAATAATACTTGTTAAAAAGTATATAATGCAATTTATTTTTATTAGTATACCTACCATATGTGGGTGTTATTATAACTTTGAGAGATGGTTGTCACATATTTGAAGGAGAATCCTTTATATAATATTTTGTACTTAGGCACTTCTCACATTTATGTGAGCCAAATCACAAATTTATCGATAAATCTATGCAATTTTTTTTTTTTTTATACCAGTTTCCACGATAATGTAGGTGTGGTCACACTTTTATGAAGAATCAAATGGAGTAGAAGTTTCATCAGATTAGTAGGCTTTTTTCCTTATGGTTGCTATAATCCAAACCTTCCAAAGTGCCAATATAACTTCTCTTTTGGAATTTTTGGAGTTTCAACTTTTCTTTAGCTCAGAAGACTTGTTCTTTGTGTCCAAGTTTTTTTTTCCTTTAAAATTCTCTTGAATTTTCTAGTCATTGAAGGGAGTTAATTATTTAAAAATCGACTTTGTAATAAGATCTTTAAATAAATAGTAAATTTGTTTTCAATAATTTGTAAGTTTGACTTTTAATTGATTACGTCAATAATAAATACAAGTGTATATAGCGCGTGCATAATATTTTTTATATGCAGTTTTGTTAGAAAGTCAACTCATTATATTAAGTACTAAAAATGTATTAAATGTTTCAATTAACAAAATAATGAAGAGATAAATTAATTTTACCATGCATTTATTATTTAAAAATTAAAGAAAAATGTATTGTGTTAAGGGAATAAAAGTTAGGGCTGTAACAACTCTGGCAATGACAATAAACATTTCTGTTTGGCCCTTGTCGCATTTGGTCACTAAAACTAGGTCAGAACAGATTGACATGTACAAAACTTATGAGTTAATCAGTTTATTTTGTCTCATAATTAAAGGATTTGTTGGCCTATGAGCTAATTTATATAGATTTTAAAAAAATTGTAATTGTTTTTTTCAAATTTGAGTTCTTGTAAAAATAAGAATTTACTATAATTATAAATATATTACAAGAAAAATTTATAGATTAATAATTTACCATTCATTACAAATAAATAAGAAAGTATATTATGAAAAAAATATATTAAATTGAATCGTGAAATTTCCCATTCACTACCATATTTCTTTTACTTAAAACTTCAAAAAGTATCGTTTTGTATTCCCAATGTCCACAAATTCGAACAATGAAACCATTTCTTCGGCTCAAAACCCACTACTAATCAAATCACACCATATTTCACTTGAAACAACAACAAAAATTCCAAACTTTTCAAATTTCGTAAAAGCATTCACCAAAATTTTCCAAATTGTAAGCAATTCAAATCCCTTCCCTATTCTTCTTGATCCATTCCAAACACCAAAATATTTGAGTTAAAGATGAACAGTTGAATCACAGGAATGCTTCTATAATTTACACTGAGAGTAATAACATGGTTTACATCATACAATAGCATAGTTGATCATGAAAAGCATACTCATATCCTGTTTCTGATGCTAACTGCAATGAAGTCCGAAGAAAGAAAACACAAGTTGAAGCACTTGTTCAGCATCTCCGGCTTCTTGCATCCCATATACTGCTAAATTTAAAAATCCAAAAGCCAACCAAAAACCATAAAGGAGTACAAGGTGTAGTAGTATAACTCCAACTATAGACACTATAAAGTATAAAAACCAAGCCTATAAAAAGAGTTCCAAAGTTTGGTGGTGAAGGAGTAAAAGAAAATAGACAGAAGCAGTGCTGCAAATGTAAATCAAACTTCATCTTCCATCAGAGGAATTAAAAGAATTAGCAAATCCAAATGGCCTTGTTGGTATGCTAGACTGTGTATTTTCTTCACTGTTAAGCATTGATGAAGAGATATCAAAGGTGTTCCTTCCTTCAAAAGCTTGCCATTTTCTGAGTGCTTGGGGCAAGGTCATGTCCAAGTCAATTCCATAAAGGTCTTCATCATCTGTCTCAGAAGGCTTCCAAATTTCAACAAGAGGGGCCAAAACATTTACCACATGGCTCATGTCTGGACGCTGGTGAGGCTCCCTTGCACAACAGTGGCCAGCTAACTCAGCCACAGTCCTACAACTGGGTAAGGCCTCCTCATCAATGCACATTATGGGGTCAATAATCTTGTCAAAAGAGTCTTTGTTCAGTAGCATCCTCCTGAACCATGTAACAAGGTGCACATTCTCTTCTGGTTGGCTGTTGTCAATTGCTTTTCTTCCTGTTATCATCTCCATCAGAATAACTCCATAGCTGTAAACATCAACCTTTGTTGTAACTCGTCCAGTCACTGCCAGTGATACCATTTTAGTTAGCAAGGAATTGCACAAAAAGGAGGAAAGACTAATGATCATGGACTGCAGATTCTAATAATCATTGGAGAAGAAGACTACAATGTAATTGGTCTATGTAATATAAAGAACTAATGTACACAGTTTCTGATAAAGCAAGCCACAGACATTGTAATTTACAAAGGAAAAAAATGTTCTTAAGAATATGTACCTTTTGTCATTCTTACACTTTTCAATTGGTAAATTAGTCCGCCAGTTTTAAAAAGTATGTGAATTTAATCTTTTCTGATACTAAAACTTGCTATCCAGTAACGTTCTTAATTATCAGAGTTGGAAAAAGAACCAAGTTCATATGTTTTTCTAGAGTTTGAGGAATGATTCACTAATTTGAAAGTACAGTAACCTATACAAGGATTAAAAGGGCATATTTATATTTAGATCATGTTGTTCCCTCTTTCTATATGCACCGTAAGACATTCTAATGATCATTGTTGAAGAAAAAAACCACAATGTAATTGGCGTAGTGATTTGTTTTAATATATAATATGAAGCAACCATGGTACATAGTTTTAGATAACTATGAACTAAATGTCAAAGATGAAAGTAGAGGCAACACCATAAGGGTTGCAAATTGACTGTACAGGCATGCAAATCAAACAAAACATTTCAATGGTTTTTAGGAGGCACACAGAAAAGAAAAACTAAGTAAGAGTCTTAAGTCGTTTTGTTATCTTCATACTAACATTTAATAAACAATCTGTCATCGTTGTTTTCTCAATACTGTTGTTTCCAGGACAAAATTTGAGAAAAAAGTTATACTGGTTAGAGTTTTGCAAACAATCTTTTTCTCCATAGCTTATTCATTATCTCCAGGGATTCATTCATATGAGAGACACCAAAGTAGAAACCTATAGCACCAATAAGTGCCTACATGTTGCAGATTCATCACGCATTCTACTATCTACCTTGGGCATTCTACCTATATAACCTGCTTAAATTATATGTCAATGCTTGATAAGAAAATTTCACACATGACATGCAGAACAAATAGTTCATTCCTGAACTTTTTCAGATGTATTAACTGTATGCAAAACCAAGCTTTCAAAAGCAATTTAAATTTCTACCTGCATACTCTGGAGCCAAATATCCAAAAGTTCCAGCAAGCCTGGTTTCAAACGAGGTCTGTCCTTCTGGAGCAAGCCGAACCAATCCAAAGTCTGAGACTTTGGCCCGCATATCATCCCCGAGCAAGATGTTTGATGGTTTTAGATCCCTATGGATAAAAATTTGCTGTGCCAAACCGTGAAGATATTCAACACCTCTGGCAACATCCAAGGCAATGGAAAGCCTTCTCTTCCATTCCAATGGCTGTATTCCTTGCTCTTTCCAGTCAAATAGATGCTTACTGAGAGGACCCTGAGGCATGTATTCATACACAAGAAGCTTCTCATTTCCATCCAAGCAGTGGCCTTCAAGTGCAACCAGATGTCTGTGTCTAACCTTAGTGAGTACTGCAATTTCAGACTCAAACTCAGTCAGCCCCTTCTCAACCATCATTCCACATTCCATCCTTTTCACTGCAATTTTTGTTCCATCGTACAACTCCCCTTTGTATACAGTGCCAAAACCACCTTTCCCCAATATGTTTGCCTCACTGAAATTGTTCGTAACTTGTCTCAAAACTTGGATTGAAATAACCATATTCCCAGCTTCCACATGTTGAGCAGTACTAGTTGGACTAATTACACCGATTCCTCCTCGACTACCACCACCACCACTAACACCGGCACTAGCATCTGCAACACTTATTTTCAAAGTACTTCCATCTCCAGAATAACGAGGATGTACCACTATTGCACTAGGACCTTGAACTTTGCCTGCTTGCTTACGTTTTCTGCCATACATAAGAAATATAAAAGCCACCAAACCGATTAAACTGATACCTCCCAACACAGTGCCAAGAATTGCTGCAGTATTATTTTTCTTAACTTGACCATCAGATTTACCCCCAGGACTTGAGCCAGGCGGGGCTTGAGGCTTATCCTTTCCAATGTCAGGATTTCCTGCAGTCTTCACAACTACACCCTCACGAAAAGATGGCACCTTGCCGTGCAATTGGTTATTGGAAACATCCAATTCTACCAGACTAGGCATGCTGGTGAGTTCACTTGGTATGGTACCAGTGAGGCCATTGTTGGGAAGAAGCAGCTTTGTCACAGATGTAAGCTCAGCAAAACTGGGAGAAATGTTGCCAGAGAGATTCATGCTCTGCAAGTTGATCACGGAAACGTTACCATTTGAGCAAACAATCCCCAACCAATGTTGACCACAGGGATCATTCCCCTTCCAACTTTCAGCAAGTCTCACAGGGTATCCAAAAGGTTCAACTGCAGAAAGTAGAGCATCCACAAGAGGACTGCATGGCTTACCAGCCTCCCCTGTGCAAAAACTATTGATCCCCTTGTCTAAATCATTATCAACCTTCACTCCATCTTTGAACAATGGAGGAGACCCTTGAAGCAAGTTATTGGTCAAATTGACTACTTTAAGAGCAGGAAGAGCGGTGAGAGAGGGTGGAACAACCCCAGTTAACTGGTTATCCCTCAAGCTAACATCATATAGTTGATCATGATGCGATAAGTCCGGTATAGGACCTGTGAACGAGTTACCGTGCACCCAAATTTGTTTCAAATATGTCATGCCCTTTAACACATCAAGGGTGCCATTGAGTTTACTATTACTTTTCTGACCATTCACCCAAAGTGTCTCCAAAGAACTCCCAGAAAAGGTTGCAGGCAACCCTCCTTCAAGAGAATTAAAACTCAAGATAAGAGAAACCAAACCTGGGAAGGGACCATCTTTACCAAAAAAATCTGGGATTTTCCCCACCAAACCAGCACTGGTTGCAGAGAAACTCCTGAGAGCCACACAGTCCTTGAGGTTATCAGGAATCCCCCACGGGGAAAAAGGGTTGTAGCCAATGCTCACATACTGCAAATTGGTCATGCCGGCGAAGAAATCACCCGGTAAGGACTGGAAATTGTTGTGGTGGATGAGCAGAACCTCAAGGGACTTCGGCATGTTAGGAAATGGCCCAGTTAACTCATTGTTCATGCACTCAAACCGTGTCAACTCCGAGAGCTGCGCCAGTTCCTTAGGCAGAGAACCTTGCAGACTCTGTCCCCCAATTTGAATTGCAGTGACCCTTTTCATGGCGCTGCACTTGACGTGTTTCCATTTACACACATCTGGGTCATTCCATTGAAGACCACTGGGTTCATTGATGGCCTTCTTCAATTTGTTCATCACAGCATCATCTTGACACCACGCACACTCAAACCCCACACAGAACAACAACACAGCAAGCCACGAAATAAAACCCATACGGTCACGATGCGGTTTCCTCACAATTCTCGAAATTGCAGAAAAGAATGGTCTCGATGACTCCAAAAATCTCAATGTTACCGCGGTTGTGATAACTCCAAAAACGTTGATCCTGCACCCACCCAGAATCACGTTCTTGGACTGCTTTCCAAAACCTTGCACACTCTCACAGATAGCGGAAGAAGGTGGTTAAAATTTGTAAGCAATGGAGACAGAAGAAAAGGGAGAAGAAACAAGAAGAAAAGAAAGATTTTTGTTTTTTTTTGTTTTGTTTTCTGTGATCAGTCACTCACACAGCATTGTGCACTCGATAAGGATTCCCCAAAAGGAAAGAAAGGGAATTTTATTTTGGAATGTGATAAAAAGATCGAAAGAAAGATTCGGGGTTGGGAGGGAATTGGAATATAAATGAAGGGGCGAAGAAAGAGCGAATAAGAAGAAAGCAGAGAAGGAGTTTGGGTTTGGGTTTGAGGTTTGTCACACACAACAGAACATGCCATGAACATGAACACGAACGATGGAACATGCGTATGGGACCCACTTTCCTCGAATCGGTGTTTTTCTAGGTAACGCTTTCACGTTGGGGTGTAGTAAATAGTTAAGGATGAGTTAAGTAGAGCGTGTTTTTTTGGTGGGTTGGTGCTTCGTGAGTTGGAATTTTAATTACGGTTTTTAATTTTAATCCGATTTGTCCAACAAACATACGCTAGAGCCACCAACTTTTCTTTCTTGTTTTTTTTTTTTTTTTTTTTTTTTTTTTTCTCATTACCCTTTCCAATATTCTTATCCTTTATTTCTATAAACAATTCAACGTTAATCTTTTTTTCTTCTCATTTTATCTTCAAATTAATGCATATTTATTAAAGGAGAGAATTTCAAAAATCTTTTATGTTTATTGTTATTCTTGTTTTATCTGAAAGAAGTTGCGAAACGAAGAGAAACAAACTGATGTTTTTTTTCATTACATTAATAACCGTAATTTTAGTTTATCAAACAAATTTAAATTGATTCGTGTTTTCGGTTTTTAATTAAAATTTTATATTCTTTTACAATGGTATATCGATATAATCTTTCTCTTTTAATAAAAATTACCTTAATTAACTAATACAAAGAAAAGCAATCCGAGAGAGAGTGTACTTTTTCTTTTATTTGGAAAATTACCTTAAATGACTCTTATTAAAGGTAAAAAAAAAAAAAATTAAAGTTACGGGATTCGTTGGATTTCTTGAGTGATGTGTATTCAATACAAGATTAAGAAAATATGTGAAGAGATTTGTTTTCAGTATTTTATTATTTTGAAATGTTATGGAAATTATTATTGTGGTCTTATAGTCAAATTACAGAGGAGTTTTTTTCAACAAATCAGCGTGAATTTGTAATGCATAAAATAATAAAAATAATTATGATTAATATAATTATAAGCCTGTGACTAATGGGATATAAATAATTTAAAATTCACTTTAATGAAAAAAAATCTTAAATGTATTGTTCAGCTTTCTTAAAAAATTTATATTTTATAATATATATATATATATATATATATATATATATATATATATAGAGAGAGAGAGTGAGAGAGAGAGAGAGAGAGAGAGATATATAACCTCAATAAGCTAACTTTATTTGACTATTTAAACTGCTTTCAACATACGAAAATATTCTTTTAAGATATTTCAAAGTAATTTATTGTATGACATTTTAAATTATTAACTACAAAGCTATTTCTGCTAATTTGAAGTAATTTGGAAATAATTTAATATTTTATTGCTAATATTAGTATTTGAATATATCTTTATAATTTTTGATTTGTGTATCTATTCTTTAATTACTAATATTTTATTACATGATACATGTAAATATTGTATATTACGAAATTGTAAAAATAAATTTAACATAATAATAATATTTTAAATTAAAGAATAAATTCATTAGAATATTTTTTGAAAATAAATAAAAATTGAAATTGATTAAATTAATATATTTATATTAAATCAAATGTCTTGTCCAAATAATATATATATATATATATATATATATATATATATATATATA
>Ga0209589_1003580_pt1 | contig 27121 bp, 6 predicted proteins | sample CowpeawhiteBW_FD_187525 | JGI IMG/M metagenome (GOLD analysis project Ga0209589, IMG submission 187525) | Root nodule microbial communities of legume samples collected from California USA - Cow pea white BW (SPAdes) (version 2) | ecosystem: Host-associated > Plants > Roots > Nodule | place: USA...
ATAAAATTATAAAATTATAAAATTATAAAATTATAAAATTATAAAATTATAAAATTATAAAATTATAAAATTATAAAATTATAAAATTATAAATTATAAAATTATAAAATTATAAAATTATAAAATTATAAAATTATAAAATTATAAAATTATAAAATTATAAAATTATAAAATTATAAAATTATAAAATTATAAAATTATAAAGTTACGAAACTACAAAATTACAATTACAGTAATAATAAGAATAATATTACAATTGATAATAATAATATTACAATTACAGTAATAATAATAATAATAATAATAATAATAATAATAATAATAATAATAATAATAATAATAATAATAATAATAATAATAATAATGTAATACAATTTTTATAAAAACTAGCATACACACAAGCGTTATCGCGTCTGTATGCATGAATTTTTTAAACATGAATGTATGTTAATAAGTGATAACAGTATAATGTTATTAAGTTAATAGATAAAATAAATTTATATTTATTAAAAATAAAGTGAAATTAATAGAGAAATTAATTGTTGATGAAAAGAAAAAATAAAAAGTTTTATAGAAAATAGGTAAAAATAACCGTTAATTTTAAAAATTTTAATAACTAATTATATTATAAAGGATATAATTGATATTATGAAATGTGGACATAAAAGAGAAAATCCTCTTTGTATAATGTTATAGATAACATTCTATAACAATATAATAGATAATATATATTATATACAATAATCAATAAGAGTGTATTATGATGTTGTCAATCTATAAAAACTATCGACGTCTAATGTAATTGATAAGTGAAAACTAAAATTTGAAAAAGAATACTGTAGTACCCTACTTATAAATACTTATAAAGATAAATTCATTATAATAATATTATAATTAGTTATTATTATTGACAATAACCAATGAAAGTTTATGATGATGTTATCGGTTTATTAAAACTATGCATATTTATAAATGTAATTAAATAATTATCTTTCTTATATTAAATAAGGATCTTTTTCCTAACGTGATGTAATATTCTTTTGTTGATTTATTAGAATGATGTCCTTTCTTTTGTTTTATGTTTTAATTTGTTGTTTCATGAGAGTTTTCTTTGATAGTTTTATTAATTACTATATCAATCATGATCACATCACTAAATATTTTCTATTTATTTAATCAAAATTTAGTGTTCAAAAACGGAAACTATCACATACATTAAAACCGACTAATATTAAAAGGTTCCAATATTAAGTTATGTAGTTATTAAATTCTACCAAAGAAATAAAGCAAAAGTAATATCATATTTAGTTAACCAAAGTATTTAACAACTATAGTTAAAATAAGATATGCAAACATCCAGCCACATAATTTGCCAAATTTCAAGATAAATAGGACAACATCAATATATTATACATGTTAAACTATATAAATAAAAAACGAAACAAGGAACTTTATGTATAAAGTGGTAAATGGACTAAAATTACAGGACACATAATTTTGAATTCCTAATTGGCTTTGTGGGGTTTGGTTTTAAGGCCAAATCCAAAAGGGAAAAGAGGGTCATAATGACTATCTCCAATATTCATCGGCAACTGATCAACATTTTTGAACCATGTCCTTGGAAGCTTGCCCATGAAACCATAATCACCAAACAAAACGTCTATCACACCTTCTCCCTCAGTACCAGGAAGCCAAGCTGCAACGAGAGCTTCAATTTTGTCAACATATGGTTGTATAACCACAGGACGACCAGAGATTATCACAGTAACACATTTGACTCCTCCACACACATTATTTATGGTTTCTGGCCCAGGTGTAGAGATTGTCAAATTCAAACTATCACCATTTGTTTCAGCATATGGTTTCTCTCCAACTACCACAATGGCATATGAAAAATTATTAGACTTGACATAGTCCAAATCAGGATTCTCCTTGTACACTACCTCAGTATCTTTATGAACTGTGTTTTTGATAGCACTGAGAATTGTTGTACCTGTAAATCACATATGCCTTGTTAATATTGTGCTTTTACCGAACTATACAAAAGGGAAAGATGTTGTGAAGGAATATATAATATACCTTTGGTGACATTGTTTCCTGTAACTCCTTGCCATTCGATGGTCCATCCACCACACTGATATCCTAGATTATCAGCATGGCTTCCCGCAACCAATATCTTTGAAGCTCTTTTAGGAAGAGGGAGAAGTGGTTGGTTAGGATTTTCACCATTCTTCAATAGAACCAAAGATTTCCTCACAGCTTCGCGAGCTAAATCTCTATGTTTCTGTCAAGGTACATTGTTAAAACGATTTAATCAACACACAAAAAAATTAGTTGGTAGATGAAAAATATACACATGTTTAACTACAAACAAACCTTCTTCCCAAGATGGTGAACTAGGCTATGATCAGCCAATGGGTTCTCAAAAAGGCCCATAACAAACTTTACTCTCAAAATTCTCCTTACTGCATCATCAATTCGGCTCATTGGTATGGCATTACTTTCCACCAATAAGGTTAGGCCATCTATGAATTCTGTGTAGTTGAGGGGAACCATTACCTACAACATTACCAAAGCAAGTATTAGAAGATGTTGAAAGGTAAATGGAAAAATCATTCAAGTTTGTGCATTAAACTCCTAGTTTACCATGTCAACTCCAGCAGTGATTGCTGCGTAAATGGAATATGTGTAGTTTGCATGCGTAGGGGTAGTGATCTTATCAATTCCCTTCCAGTCTGATATGACAAAACCCTACGAAAAGCAGACAAAATTCAGGACTCGTTTACTATGTCAATTTGCTATTTTGAATTAAATGAAGCCCTCAGAAGTTGAATATTACCCTAAAGCGTAATGAATTCTTTAGAAAGTCGGTGATTAGATTACGATTGGCATGCATCTTTTCTCCATTCCAGCTTGAATAAGAGACCATGATAGTCGAAACACCCTTGGCGATTGCGTTATAATAGGCTGGCATGTGAATGCTAAGCAATCCATGTCTACTTATCACCGTGTTGTTTTCATTGATTCCCTTTATGGTTCCTCCATCCCCAACATAGTGTTTTGCGGATGCTATAACTTTTCGCCTATGCAAACAAATGGATTAATATTTTATATGATAAATTCTTGCAAGTAACAAAAGATAGAAACAAAGGGAATAATGAAGTTCTTACTTTCCAGCAACAAATGGAACACCCTTTGGCGAGTTTGCTGGGATTTCACCTTGCAGACCTGGAATGATCTCAGTCATAGCTTGAACTACTCTATGGTCTTCGCTATAACTTTCATAACATCTTCCCCACCTTGGATCTCTACAAACCTATACCACATATCATATTATAAGATAAATCTATATATAAGGGAAAATAGATATGACATAATTATCATTAGATGTTGATAATAGAATTATTCAATAAAAAGGTATTAGTTACCGCTATGCAAGGTGCAAAGGCATATTGAACTCCAGTAGCTCTAATTTCTAGAGCAGTTGCTGCTCCAATTCTCCTCACGAGTTTAGGATCTCTGTTTGATGAGAGATAAATTTCATCATGATACACAAATATAATTTTAAAAATAATTTTATTTGATAAGCTAAAAACATACAAAGCAATTAAAAAAAGAAGAATATACCTGGTAGCACCTAGGCCAACATTGTGAGGAAAAATTGTTGCATTATATACATTATTATTGCCATGAACAGCATCGATCCCGTATATCATAGGAATCCCCAATCTAGTTGATAAAGAACCCTTTTGTAAATCATTCACCATGTTCATCCAATCCTCTGCAGAAGCTTGTGGCTTTGGAACACTACCACCCCCACTGAGCACACTCCCTACCAAAAGCACAAACCATATAACAAAACAACTAAATGAATTTATTTTAATTGAAAAAATTGAGCTTACCAATATAATAGTTCTTCATGATTTCTGCAGAAGCAACTTTACGTTCAATTTGTGTCATCTGACCAATTTTCTCCTCTAAAGTCATTCTGTCCATGAGATCCTTGATTCGAACATTCAGAGGCTGTTTTGGGTCTTTATATTTCAAGTACTTTGCCTCACTCGTGGCTATCCAACAATGCAAGAGCATAAGCCACACCACAAAGATACTCACTTTCACCATTTTCTTCTTCTCAACAGACTGTGAAAAGAGAAATAGAAAGAAATTACTCGCTCGATCACCTATGTCACAGAGAAGAGAAAGAGGGAGAAAGGTAGTCCTTAGTGTGCAAAATTGTATGAATATATAGAGAAAAACTAAGATAATATTGTTACTGATATGCAACTTCTTCCTCTGTTATTAGAAAACAAAACAAGATAGAGATATAATAAGATATAACATCTTACTTTTGCTTTATAAATAAGACATTACTGTATTTTTTATCTATAAATAAGATAATAGTATTTTTTTTTCTTAAATTTCAGTTTTCATTCGTTAATTGTTTTCACCTATAACTTTATGAAGTGGATAAAACTTTTTTTTAGTTGAAGGTAGTTTTCCAACCGGACAATTTTATCTTTTATTAAATTAGAGTAATTTTACCATATTATAGAATAGATAACTCTATAATACCTAAACCCAAACACATCTTTATATAATTTCATAGAAGATTATGATATTGAAAAAAATAAAAATTTTAGGATTTCTAATTACTTCTTTAAAACCATATATATACGAAATAACTACTTTTTCTTTTTAAAATTAACCATATTTGTATAATGAAAGTATATATTTTTCACTAAAATTCGGTTTATATAATAATATATAAAACTATAATTTTACTAATATAAAAATATAATACCCAAAAATATAAGTATAATTGTATTAAAATTATATTATAATAATTACAATAATGATTTTTTTCCCTTTTAAAACAAGCTGAATATAATAAAATATTTAATTTCTTATTATAAAAAAACAAAAAATCCATAAGAAATTAATAAAGCAGATTTTTTAAATTAAAAACGTAATATAATAATAATAATAATAAATTTGTTAAAAAAATTAAACGAAGTCTGATATTATATATATAAATTAAATTAGAAAGTATTTCAATGTATATTTAGAAACCACAACTTCAAAATTGTTATACATGTAAATTATTATAAAAATTAAATAAAATATATAATAATTGTTTAAATATAAATATATATATATATATAATTATTTTTACTATATAATAATTTTTATTTAGGTAATATTAATTTTATTTCTGCCGTAACAAAAGTTGAATTTACTTATGTCGTTGATAATTACGAAATTCTGCTAATAAAAAAAGGTCGACGTAATATCAATAATCATGTGTACCTTCAATTTTTCTATATATTAATGTTTCAATGTTATTTGAGATTTTTGAATATACTTTCTCAAAAATATTAAAGTATAGAATATTTCAATTTATTTTTAAATATCTCACCTTCGCAATTATTATCCATAATATATGTAAATTCTTATAAATCTTAAATAAAATGTACGCGGTTAATTTATATATATATATATATATATATATATATATATGTTTTTCTTTTATTAAATAATCATATACATTACAAAAAAACTATCAAATAATGAAAAATTTTATGATAAAAATTATGTTTAGAGATCAATTTAGAAACTAATTTCGTAATTACAGACTAATTTAGAGACCAATTCTTTTGGTAGGCGAGATCTAGGTAGCTAATGATAGTGACCAATTTAGAGACCAATTCATCATAGAAATTGTTTTAATTGTCAATTTAGAGACCAATTATAATTTTTTGAAACTATTTTAGTTACTAATAAATTTTAGTTTATAAATTGGTCACTATAGTGACTAATTATTTTTTGTCACTAAAATTGGTCATTAATCAAGGATTTTTTTTATAGTGATATTATATGTGAAGAGACATGTTCACTAGTATTGGATGCAATAACATTTTGATATTTGATTATCCTAGTTGCACTAGAAGATCTGCATTTACATTTAATGGATGGTTACATCTTATTTGTTTTTTATTCTCTTGAAAATTATATTTATAGGAAAATCCCTGAAGAATTTAATTTACTAAAGAAGGCAAATTCTAAAGATAATTATTCAATAAAATTGAACAAGTCTCTTTATTTGATTAAAGCAATAAGGACATACATGATATAACCGTGTTGTGAAGTACTTATTAAAAGAAGGGTATATAAATAATCATATTTGTCCTTGTATTTATATAAAAGTATTAGAAAATGAATTTTTCATAATTGTTGTTTATGTAGATGACATAAACATCGTTGGAACTTAATAAAGCAGATTGTTTAAATTAAAAACATAATATAATAATAATAAATTTGTTAAAATATTATACGAAGTATGATATTATATATATATATATATATATATATATATATATATATATTATTTATATATATATTATTTTTTTATATATATATATATAAATATATAAATGTATATAAGTTGTGATATGAGTCAGAGCATCCTTTAAGTACTTTTTTATTTATTTTTATTCTTTACTGATAAAAAGAATATTTAACGAAAACATTACCTTTGATATAACTAGTGTTATTATTTTATTTGATTATTATTACATATGATCATATCCTAACAAACCAAGAGAATAATATAGATAAAGATAAAACATGTCTATATATACACAAGATAAATTCACTTTTTTTTCTTATATAAAAGAGATTACACAATGATAACAATATATAACATAAAATTATTTGTGTATGTGCTTCTATTTCAACCATATAGAAGTTATTGTTTCAAAATCATTATCATATAATAGTCAAAATATATAATAGTGAAAACATATAATAGTCAACCTTTTTTTACGATATTGAAAAATAATAACATGATTATCATTATTATTCTTATATTCATAAAATTATATGTAAATAATTTTATAATTTTATTATAAATAATTTTTATCTATGATGTATCGATACTTTAACTTGAGTCACGTATCCGTATTCGATACATTTATTATAAGTATCTAATTTACAAAGTCGTAGTATGGTACAAGAAAATTTATGAATAATGATAAATTTTAGTAACAAAAATAATTAGTCACTATATAGTAACCAATTTAAGTATCAATTTAAAAACTAAAAATTATTGACAATTAAAATAGTTTCAAAATATTATAATTAGTCTTTAAATTGATACAGAGGTACCCTGTGGGTTCCAGTGTGTTGGTAGCGGGTAGGGGTTCGCTAGGTGGTTTGTTGGGTTTAATTATGGGATGCCAGTATAAATTGGGTTCAATGAATTTGTATGTATGAGGAACATGATGATCATCCTTTACATGTAATGGGTTTGCGGAGACATGAAGAATAAGTATATATTGTCAAGTTAAGATGATTGTGGGTTGAGGGGTGGTGTAAGGGGATCTATACAGAGGATGACTGACATGATTTATTGAGCATTTCCCTATTTTTTTTTATGTTTTAAATTTACTAAGAGTATAAGTAAACCTCAATGAAATTACATTGGTTGCATTGTTCAAGTATGAATAAGTATATATAATTGATTGTGTCTTATGTTGTTGTATGAGTTGTGTCTTATGTTGTTGTATGAATCACTACACACTCAGACCTTAACATTTAAAAAGTTCTTTTAAATTTGCAAAATTTGTAATGTATTCTTTCCGCTGAATACATCATACATTAAAATTATAATTTTCAATAATTTAAAGTTTTTTATGACAATAAAAAATATCTATTTATTTTTCAATAACTAATTTATTTCATCAAATTATTGGACTCATAAAAATAAGACATTTTGAAGAGTTTTATATCGTTTAAAATAACTTATGAGATGAATGTTAGTAACTATATAATGGATTCTAAGTCTATTTCTTTCTCCAACTCAAAAACATCTTGAATTAGTATTTGGATTCTTTTTATTATCTTGTAATAGAATGTTATAAGATATAACTAAATTCTTATTCTATACGGTATGAATATACACTTAGTGATAATAATTCATAATTTAAATTCAATATACAGTATATTTAACTTTGCAAAATAAATATTTATTATAAAAGCTAACTAAGTTACAATAAAAGCTTCAACAACTTCCCACGGGATTCTGAATGAAAAAAAATAAATGAAAATGTCGTATCATATTCATCTCTAAGAATAACGGGCAAATCAAACGTAAAAATTTGCAATTTCAAAAAATACTGTAGAATTCTAATTCCAATCATTTTAAAAAAATTAGATCAAGAATTAAGAAAGAAACTTCTTGATAAAAATGATAAATAATGTCCACTTGTTTCATATAAACTGATTTGATTATAATTTTATTAATAAAACGTTATCACATTAATTAATTAAGACAATAAAAAATTGTCAACAATATAAACAATCCTTTTTACCATTTATTTATAATAGAAATCAACGAAAAAAATAAGAAAAGAAAATATCAAGAATGTAATTAACATTTAAACAAATAACACGATATACATCTTCTGTTGCCCAATTGGGGAATATAACTACGGTTTAGTTTTTAACTATTACAACAATGTACGTTATCAATATCTACGGCTTCATTCAAAAGCAATATGAATTCATTCAAATAATGAATTGTGTGATTTTAGTTTCGGCTTCTATGTAATAGACAATGCTTTTGATTTGCAGATGGGACAAACATTTTTCTCATCTAACCATCTCCTTATACAAGGTGCGTGGTATTCATGTCCACATTGAAGAATTTCTATCTCCTCTTTATTTTTATATTCATCCTGTAAAATTATGCATAAACATTTCAATTAATAGGAGAAAGAGTAAATCATATTTCTAATACATCAAACTTAAATAAATAACCCTAATCTACTATATAAAAAAGACAAATAAACTAATATTTTATAAAATATACATGTTGCTATATTTGATACCTGACATATTATGCAAATATCAATTTGTCGTTCCTCAGAAGTTGACCCCTCCAAGTCATTAGGTAATAGATAAGTTTTTGTCTGCAACTGTCTTGCAATACTTTCTTTGGGCAAACCCCTTTCCAAGTTGTCATTTCCAATCCATTCACCTAACTCAAGAAGCTCCTGTTGTCCAATTTTGAAACGTTAACAATTTAAAGTTTTTCAATCATTAAGGTTTTATAGTATTCTTTGGAAAATACATCAAATTATACATGCAATACTTGCCTCATATGACATGTCGTCAATGTCCAAGCGCATACCACTGTGAGGATCAACCGATGAAGGAAATTCTTGCACAGGATAAGAGAATGTCTCATATGACATGTCTTCGGTGTCCACAATCATATCACAATGAGGGCCACACAATGGAGGAAATTCCTGCATAAGAAAAGAGAATAATAGGTGAGAAAGAAAGTAGGGTTTTAAGGACTAGAAATCACCAAAAGTAAAAATGATTGATATATTACACGCAAGGCCAAAGGATGAAGATTATTTTGTATGGACATTGAAGATCTTCTTGATTGATTTGTTGTTACTTGAGAATGAAAATTGATGTGGTGCCTTCTCCTCCCATCTCTTCTATAATATCTTTGGAGATGCAAATAGTTTCGTCGAATGAGATGGTTAGAGTGACGCACCATCATAGATCTTCTTGAGCCTCTTCTCACTACTGGTGTATTCATACTAAACCCTCAAAGATCTTAAAAACCAAATAGAAGATGCAATCGAGAAGATTATAAAGAATGAGAAACAATGTTGAATGCAGGAATTGTATTGTTTGTAAGAATTGTGTTATTTGTAAATCTAATGTAACATGGATATTTATAAAGATCCTAATTTAATTAAGGAAAGAGGAAATATTTATTGTACGTTTAAGATAATTGAAGATTGAAAATCTAATTCTAAATATTAGATATTCAGTTGATATAATCTTGATGCCATTAATTATTATTTATAAATATACTTTAGAATGGATATAAGTGTTTAATAAAAAGGTTAAGAGAGATGTTTACGGATAGAGATAATTGAATTTTAAAAATCTAATTCTAAATATTATTCAGTCGGATTATCTTTAACGGGATCTTGTAAAGACGGTAATATAAGTATTTAAGGATAAGATTACGGAAATTTCGGGAAATTCCGAGCGTTGAAGATAATTTAATTTGTAAAATTTAATTCTGAATATTCATTTCACTTGTCTTTATATCATACATTATTCAGTGCAACTATATTACAGTGTGTATAACTGTCACAGATGACAATTTAAGGAAAGAAAAAATATTTATGATTAAAGATAATTTAATTTTTAATTTTAAATATTTAATATTTAATTTATTTAATAACATTAATTATTATTTTTAAATTTATCGGAAAAGTAAATTACTTTTATAATGACAAGGAAGAGCCGCAGGAAAATCTTTATCAGTAAAGATAATTCAATTTTTAAAATATAATTCTAAATCTTTTGTTCATTTTGGTACCATTAATTATTACTTTTGATATTCATATAATTTGGATTATTATTTTATTTAATCGTTATTCAATCTAATCCTAACAAATCATGAAAATACAAAATAGGGATGAAAGATATCTATGTAACCCTCTCTTGTCTTAATTGATGATGAAATATTAGTTTAATAGTTATTAAAATTATTTTTTTATCTTATGAGTCTTGGTATACTTATTTTTAGACATGCCAAAGTGAGCCAACCTGGCTCACACGGGTTGATTCACCACGAGCCGGGTTAAAAATGAGTGAACCCAACCCGGTTCACTCTATGGTGAGTCAGAAATTTTGCAACTTGGCTCAACCTATCACAGGTTGGTGGGTTAAGTGAGTTGGCTCACCAACTCACATAAAAAAATTATTTATGTATTTATTTTTAAGTATTCAAATATTTAAATAATTTTTTAAACAATCCATGAGATGACAATTACAATAAAATCAAGAACCAATATTTTCATCATGTTCACCACCAATATATGATGAATTGTTTCCAAGAAAGTGTCCATACAGTCCAAGAAAACATGGCTAATATTACACATTTTCTTTCATGTGATTCAATAAAACATTCAAACTATTCAAATATTATTGAGCAACATTCTAACATTTAAAAATATGAAATTGTGAACCTATATAATTAGAAAAAGTAAATAATTATTAACAAAAATTAAAAAAACATTGTAAAGAAATGTTAGTGGGTTAAGTGAGCCGGGTTGAGTTCAACCCACTTTTAAAAAATTGAATTTTTCTCAATCCAACTCGACTCGAACCCGTGGTGAGCCAGATTGGCTCACGGGTTGAGACCCATTTTAACATCTCTACTTATTTTTTATGATTATAAAAGAAAAAAAAATATTATATGTTTTTTATAACCGATTTTTAATTGTGACTTGTTTATAATATATTTTTCTTCTAATACTTATGTCTCTCAATATTTTATTAGATTATGATAAATTATTTTTTAATATATTTTAAAAAAAGCATATCGATGAAGAATAGAATAATGGATTTATTTTGTACAGTGGCGGAACTTGGACAAAAAATGTAGGGGAGCCGGAGCCAAATAGATTTCTTATATATAATTTTTTTTAGTTAGAAAAAAAGCTCTTCATCTTTTCTCTTCATTTCCTCTGCTTCTTAAAATAAGCACACATACTAGTAGAATTCAAAAAAAATATTACTATCATTCATTATTATATCATGCTATTATTTCATGATACCAAACCATGAATACCATTTTAGTTAAGTCCTTCGTACCTTATCAATTTGATTTTGTGGTATTGTCAAATTTGAGGCCGTTTTTCTCGCGTTATAATGAATTTTTAAATTCATTATATTATAACTCTAAGAACTTTAGATATTTGTTTTTTATTGTCTTGAATTCATGGTTCTCATGAAATTTCTCAAGTTTAGTTAATGTAAATGCATTTTTTTTATCTTTATCACAAACCTACCTCTTTAAAAAAAAGAATCAATTTTTTTACTTTTTATCGTAATCTTTCTAATATAAATTTATCATCTCTTGCCTATCTGAAAAAAATAAAATTTATATTCACAAATCACAATTATCACAATGCAAAACATAACAAAACTCATATCACTTTAATTAAATAAGCAACACGGTATGAATTCAAAACTTAAAAAAAAATACCATAGGCAGCAAAAACCACAAAATCCCTAAATTTTACAATTAAGGATTATAATAATATGAGAAAAATTATAATTAGGTTCATACCATTTTCATAAAAGAATCCCTAAAATCATAATTAGGGTTTTATTAATTTGGGATAAACATTCTAAATAAATTTAACATACATAAATCATGATAAAATACTAACCTTGATCTGAGAGATCATGCAATAATGTATACTTCAATCTCAATTTATGTGTTTTCCAACCTCTATTCCCCGATCTATCTCTTTGTATTAATTTCTCATAATTTACATGGTGGAAAGATCTTGTAGCGAGAAAAAAAAATCTAATCTCTTTTATAAATCAATGTCTTCATTAAATTTTTTTATTATATTTAATAATATAAATAATATATAAATATAATTTAAAAAATATATAAATATATATAAAAAAATTCAAATAAAAAAATTGGGGGAGCCACGGCTCCCCTTGTCACCACATAGGTCCGTCCCTGCCGACCCGACCCACCACGGGTTAGCGGGTTAAACGGGTTGGCTCACTAACTCACTTCATTAAAAAAAAAAAACACAATTTTTTTTTCTTCGATCTAAAAAAAACTAAATTATAATTCCGATTAAAACCCATTTTGACGGCTCTAGATTCTGCATTCCTTAATTACAACAATACTGCCAAATAAAAATGGTATCTGACGCTCCATAGAGTTGGAGCTTTGTTAAGTATGAGGGGAAAAATCCCATACTTTTTCTTTCACATATATCAATATTTTTTCTAATTTTAATATATTTATATACATACATCAAATTTTTTATACATTAGTTTTCATATTTCAAAAATATTTCATGAAAATACATTATTATTAAGACATAATGTATAAAGGATAGAGCACAACTTTATACTCATTCATCACCAAATATCCTGCCAAATAAAGAATGAATTTGACAATGAAGATTGGACATTTCATAATCCCCAAAAATATTGTCAAACAAAGAATGTATATGACACACTTAGATTGAGGATGTAAACTCTCCGATAGTTTTGGAGCTTTGTTGAGGAAAGGCCAATATCCCCATATTTTTTATTACACACATATAAACATTTTCTTAAATTTTAATATATTTTATATACATAAATCTATAAATTTTTTAAATATCAATTTTGATATTTCAAATATATTTCATGAAAATACACTATTATTAAGATTTGTTGGTGAGGATAAAATACATTATTATTCTTTTCTCTAGTAGAAAATTTTTTCCACCTTCAACTTTACAGATGAATAGAGGATAGAGAAGAACTCTAGACTTCTTAATCACCAACAATACTACCAACGACGAATATTAGAAGGGTTGCATTTTTTTAATTTTTTTTTTAACTTTTTATATTAATTTTAATATTTTTAATAAAATATATATTTAATGTTAATAAATAATAATATAAAATTAAATGTAATAAAGAATAATTAAATTTATTGAGATATGTTTGCGCTTCCACCCAGTCTATAGATTCATTTAACACCTTGTGCACCATGTTTGCGACAAGGTTCACAGATCGAAAATCGGTGGTAGCCTTCTCCATATGCCTAAAGCATGTGATTCAAAGAGACAACAAGTCACTTAGAAAATTCATGGGTCGTTTTGCAAACACCACCAACGAAGGTCCCCCACCTCCATCTAAGTACAATAATTCACACCCTCATATGCACACTATGCCCAGGTCCATTCCTAGACTCCCTCATCAATGGCCCACCATAAAACATGGACACCATAAGGATTAGACCAACCCGACACATGCCTATTGAAGAAAGCCAGGGCAAAATCATTGGTCCTCCTCTACCAAAAGGCTTCATAGATGGCCAATTATCTAGACCACGGCGACTAGGTAAGTATAACACCTACACCCCACTCAACACGAGTGATGATTGTCTCACAACAATCACTTCCTAGCAAGTGTACTTGTATATAGTAGTATCAACAAGTGTCGTATCCACATGGATTTAACTAGTATATTGGTAGTTTGATTTTTGGGTTTTATGTTTGTGATAAAAAGTGCAAGTAAAAATAAATAGTAGTTATTAGATAGATTGAGTGGAGTAGGGGTTATGAATCGATTTCATCACATCTTCTTCTACTACACCATTACCATCTTGTTTACTTACTTTGCAAAACATTCAATGTTCACTATAACCTAAGGACTTCAAACCCAGTGTGATTCCAAAACTCCTAGTAGAATGAATCCTTGCTTTAATGTGCAAGACTCTCTCCTCCAACATCCCCTTTGGCTATTGAATCAACACCAGTATAAATATGATGATTGATTGGACCTTAGTTTGAGATCAGTCTTTCAACTCAATCCTAACCAGTGAAATAGGATGAGTTGTCAATTCATCCACACAAGTTGAGACCAATCTTCCAACTCAAATCAAACTTGTGAAATAAGATGAATGATGAAGTCATCATTAAGCATAAATCAAACCATAAACAATTGAATTAAAGCAAAGATAAATACCTAAGAAGTAGAAGTGAATAAAATTAGAGCCGATTACATCAAACCTGGACACGATGGAGTTTGGCTACTCATAAAATATTATAATGCAATTCCAGCAACATCTACACATAAGATCTACAATAAGAGTATCTCCCTCGTGCTTCACAAACCCTATTCTATTTTACTACTACATTGTAGAGCCTCAACTCAATGCTTGAAATGAGGACCCAAGCTCTTTATTTGTAGGAATTTTTGGGTGGTGCTCAGCCCAACTTTTGGTGCTCAACCATAGGGGTTACTTCACAAGTGGATTTCCTTCTTAACTCAACCCCTTGTCCTAGTGCTTAGCACATAACTTTTCCTTTTTGGAAGGGTTTTCTTGACTGCTTAGTCTCGTGGATTTGCGCTCCAGGTTTCCTTGAAAAGAGGGTTTCCTCACGAGGCTCAGCTCCATTTCTCGTGCTCAACTAGAAAGTCCAAATATATTGTCCTGTATTTTCTACTTCCATGGCTTAGCTCCAATATTGTGGCTCAACTGCATACTTGATATTTTCTGTTATTTTTATTGCAAATTAGCAAAATACCATTATAATTCATAAAAATTTATTTCTCAATATCTCATTATGTATCTTAAGCTAAGGAGGTTTGTTTTGTACACAAATAACATCATTTGATACATGATAAATGTCAATATCAAATGGAAAATTTACTTATTCTTGACACTTATCAACAAGCCGAGAGACGATACTACAAGAATCTTGCAACTTAGAGCTTGTCCGATTTCCATAGCAATTCCCAAACCCTAGTTTAGGGGATCCTAGCAAAATATAAACTTATCACAATAATTACAACCATTCAACCGAGGAGGGCATAAAGGTTAAAAACTATATTGAAAAGCTTATACAATTTAGAGCCCTCACCCAATTTGTGCTAATACGCAAATCGGAGAGGTAAAAATCGGACAGCCAAAGCAAACCCTGGACGAGGAAACTCTAGCTGAGGTGCACAACCAACCCAACAATAACTACAACAAGAGCAACACACTCTTTAAAAAAATCCAGTACCCAAACAAGGAAGCAACCTATTCCTCAAGTGAACTCAGTCGATGCTCAGGGAAGCGTCATGACTATTGTAGAAGGATTCAAAAGACGAGACATCAATAACTCGACAATAAAGCGATATTCCCAAAGTATAATCTCGGTTAGTTAGTTCTCTCCTTGGACCATGTCTACCATCACCTTCCTAACAAAGACTTCAGTATCCACGACCTCAAACAAGACGACCCAATGGTTGTCGTGATCATGCTCGCAAACTAAAGAGTCCACAAATACTCATAGATTAGGGGAGCTCGACGGATGTCATATGTTGACAAAAATTTCAAAAGTTCAACGTACCAACTTCCAAGATCCAACCCTATGTTGATCCATTAATTTGTTTTGTAGGTGGGAGAGTACAAACACGAAGGTATGTGAACCTTCTCCCCACCTTTGGTACACCAGAGTCTTACCAAGCGAGAGAAGTGTGACACGTCCTGGTAGATGCTGACACATCGTACACTGCCTTTAAAAGATGAAAAACATTGAACAAACTCGACGCCATCGTGTCTACCCCTCACATGGTGATAAAATTCCTAGCAGAGAACAGAAGCATCATGAGTGTACGAGCAAACCCAAAAAAGCTCAGGATTATTACACCTTATGCTTAAAAGTAACCCCTTATTCAATCAATGTCCAAGAAAGCATCATAAAAATTGGGGATCTGCAACTCCCTCTACAAGTTTAGGAAGGCAAGATATGCCTCAAAGTAGAAACTGCAAGTTCAGTGCAAAGCAGCTGAGGTCCCCGGACCCAGTTGTTGTACATAACTCAAAAGTCCACTTTCATGGCCCATGCCAACAACAAAATTCATCCACATCGGCAAAGCATTCCTCCTACAAAATATACACAGAATCTTCAAGCATGATCGATAAACACAAACCATAAGCTCAAACTTCATATTATTCGATTTTTCAATGTAGGATAGGGTCGAATCACCTAAACGTTGGAACTCAGAACAAAGAAACAAGAGTGCAACTAAGGCGAATAATATACAAGCAGTACGGGTTGGGGCTCGTGGCAATAAAAATACCCCAAGAAGCACATAGTCGAGCCGGATATGATACGAGATGAGACCCGTGACATCATAAATACCTCAACATTTAGTTTTAAGTTCTTATTATTTTGTAGCATCTTAGAGCAAATAAAGTGTACGTTTTCTCCCTCACCTTTATTTTTCCTAGCATAAGTTTTGTTGAGCAAGGGTTTTAATGAGACACAATACACTCAATAACATTTTTTCAGTTTATGTCAAAATTATTCTATTATGAATTGCTTATGAACACAAGACTACTCGGTACATCCGATCCATAGTCCGAATACGCGACTACTCGATAAATCTAAGCCCAAAGTTTGAATGCACGACTACTCAAAACTCCAAAGTTTAGAGTCCAAATATGCAACTACTCAGTAAAACTGAGTGTAAAATTCATACAATTCATATACTAAAGAAAAAAAAATCATTTTAAACATAAAAGTCACACAAATATGTTGTAGCATTAAAGAAACAAGTACAAAATACATGGGGATGAAAATTTAGTCCTCGACTAGGTCTCCATCCTTCACATATTTGCCAAGGCCAAATTGGGAACCATCTTAGTTAGAAGAGAAAAATAAAGCCTGAAACATAATATTCTTGAATCCTTCAACATATGTCTCTAAAGACTAGCCAACATAATCAAAAGCTTCAGCCTCAACCCTCACCTTTTCATCTTCAACTTTTTCCTACCCTTCTCAAGCACCTTGAAGCTCAACTTTCAACTTCATAACATCATCCTCAACAGTTTGTAGCTTCAAGGATCGAAGCTTATCCTCGGCCTTAAAAGCATTTGAGGCCATCCCAAGCTCATCCTTCAAATTATTTTTTTGGCCTTAGCGTTGAGTAGTCTCTAAATCTTTGGAGGTGATGGCTAGGTGACCGAGGTCATACCCGACCAAATAAAACATTTAAATATAGTACTTAGGAGTTAACCCAAAGTCGTCTCCTAGTGACCATTATTTTCAATCAAAGCTTTCCATATACAACACAAAGGGGGTTTAGTTTGGCAGATTCAAAATTCCAACATAGAATTAAGTAAATGTGATTGCAAATTTTAATAAAATATATTTGAAAATGTATTAATTCCTTGATTCCAATGAAAATCCACCAATCACAGGTTACAAAAATAATTATTCTATCCATTTTACTCTCATGAAACCCGAAATTAATCAACTAAGCGAAGATTAACACAAGTTCATTATGTTATTAAGTTGAGCACACATCATTCCACTGCTCACACACAGATGAAGGAACTATGGCAAAACTCAAACTCATTAAGCATGAACAAGGGATAAAAGTGCAAAAAACATGAAACCATGATTAAGCATCACCGAATTTCGGGTTCATTCAAATAAGCACGAGCTGAAGAGGATGAAAAGAAAACTGAAGCGAAAATGCATTTCAAAAAACCAACCTCAAGGTCTCATTTCATTTCTTCAAGGAATCAATACAAAAAGGGAAAATAATGACTCATCATCAGGTCATTGTCAGCAAGTCTTTATAAAAGAGTTTGTTACTTGGCCGCCAGCTCGATGCGATCCTTCAGAAGGGTCTCTACCTTCGCATCTTGCTTAGCAATAGTCTCTTGGTAATGATGCATAATGGTTAGACTCCTCAAACCTGACATCCCCAAACATCATTAAGCATGCTTGCATGATAAGGTACAAGGAAACAAGAACTACTATTTGTAGGGACTCAACCTTGCATGTTGATATGCCATAAAGAGTGTATATGGAAATGTGATTGAGTCAGGTCAAGGGCCTTTCTCGAGCTCCATGATAAATCAAACCAACATGATACTCAAGTGGGGTAGCCTAGGGTCATTGAGCCTGGAGCGGGAAAGAGATCGCCTCAATCGAAATAGGTTGTGATGGATGTCGTAGAGGAACAATTGAGGAAGTCAGCATGACTGAGGTCGGAACAAATGTAGTAAAAATAATTGAGAGAGGAATAACAACTAGTTGAGGCTTAACCTACCTAGTGGTAACCTGAACTTGAGGAATAGAAACACCTTTTAGTTAAGGGTAACCTTGGTAGGAATACCCTCAAAATGAAACTCGGCTAAGGTGGCCTCTGGCCACAAGCCGACTTGCGCGAATGAAGCTTTCGCTTTTTTTTTCTCTTCTTTGATGGGCTGCCATCCACATTATTTCCAGGAGAGCCCCCACCCGGGCGCAAGCCACGTGGAAGTCGAACTTCTTGCCCATAACTCATGCAAACACAATGAAAGTTAATGTAGTTGGAGCTTGAAAATAAGTAAAGGTACATGAAAGTTACCTAAGAACATGGTAGAAGGGTTCTCGCCAGAAAGAATGCTAAGGAGTGATTTGTTGTTAATTGGTCGTGGAAGGCCCTCCAAAATAACAACATTTCTCCTATCCTCAGTTAAGAGAAGATGCTCAAACACAAAGGTAAAATTTTTAGACCTTTTGCTAGTAGAGAGGAAACCTCGATGAATGATAAAAATAGAATAAAATACGTTTCTCCTTATTTGACTCAGCGCACCTAAGCATGAAAATTTGAGTCTTAAAACCCTTATAAGATTAAGAATACACGAAAAAAAAAGACTTGTATTGAACACCGTTCAAAGAGACCCAACTGACCTTTGAACCATGCTTAAGTTGATAAAAGTGCATCAAAATATTACAGGTAGGTGTCATACTGTGTTGTTCACACAAAATTTGAAAAGCCTTAAGAAGGCCTAGTTGTTTGGATTCAACTACCTTAGTGCCACTCACATCTTGATCAACATAGGACACTCGAAGGTGGACAAAAAGAAGGTAATTCCTAAATCTTTAAACATATATTCATATATGAAGGTGAAGTCGACATAATCTGGCAAAGGCTTCATATAAACCTTATCACTAGGATAACAGGGCTCGACCTTTTATATGTTTTACAAACTCTTCATCTCAAATATTAAATTCAGACATAATGTCTTCCATAAAACTCGATAGAAAGAAAGTTGGAGGCATAGGAACATGACATTCCCACCTTCTTACACTTTCCCTTGGAAAATGAAGGAAAGGGGGAGAGAGGGGATTGACCGAAGGAACAATCAATATGACTAGAGGAGTTATCATCTCCAATGGTAAACAACCTCTAGTTCGATCAAAGGTCTTTGCCCATTAGAAGAGTTAGAAATACATGAAGAAGACATGACAATGGTGAACATACCCAGTGAGTGAATGAAAACCCAAGACCTTGAGGTAGAGGATTGGTGAACAAAAGCAAGAGCACAGAAATAGAGCATAAATGGAAAACGTGAAAATGAGGAAGATACCTCGCAAAGATGAGGAAAACTTGTAGATGAAGCTAAAATGATTGGTGGTAGAACATTGAGAAGCCCAAACATTTAATCTTTTGCAAAATTTAAAACCCTCTAATAACAAGCTGCCATGTGTTGTTGACAATAGGTAAAAAGGCATCTCGTGTATAAGCCAAGGCAACCATCATGAGTCTTGAAACCCCTCATTAATAAGGAGAGAGAATTCCATGGTCGAACATGGTCAACCAAATTATAAGAAAAAATAGAGCTCAACAAAATATCAGTAAAAGTTTGAGTTGGTTTTGTGCCTCATGCAAAAGAAAACGTCTAGTACAACTCAACCTAAGGCTAAGAACAACTTATGAACTCATCCATTTAATAACTTGGTCCACCTGCAAAAGTTATTAACTTTTGAGCTTGGGGGCTTATGTACATACCCGACCTATAGTTACATTATTATTTTTATTATTATTTACAGGCCCAATAAGCATGAGCTCCAAGTGTGAGATCTTTCTAAAATATTAACACGCCTAAAATCATGGAAGGATGATATTTATGATAATATAAATAAAATCCAAGATATTATAAACTGAATTCAGTTATTATATATGTTAATTTGTTGTTATATCTCGATATCTTATTTGTTATATTAATAGGCTCATGTGAAAGCCTACAAGTACATGATAACATAAGGAGTACACCAACTTAATTCTCATTCTTTACTCTCATACTCATGAAATGTTATTTACTAACTTGAGCGTCGAGTCCTTGCAAGTGGACTTCCCCCTTTAGTGGCAGAACAAATATCAAACTAATTTACCTCGAATTAATCTAAGTAAGAACAAATTTCTTCTTCGTCTATATAATTTTGAATATGAACTTTAGATTGTAAATTGCCTTCTCGCTTTAGAAATCAAATTAGAAATATGTTAAATTTTGATTTAATTAATTATTTAAACTTGAATATATGAATCTTTAAAAAAAAACTATATGTATCATTTGAAAAGTAGTTTAGGTTTTCAAATTTATATTCTTTGATTTCAAATTGAAAATTATATGTTGTGTGGTGTATAATGACGGTAAAATAGAATACTTTGATACATGGTAGCAACATAGCTAAACAAAACATAGGTTATAATTGTTCATAATAATATATGATATACTTAATTGATTACTTAGCTATATTTATAATCATAAAAACCTTTTACTAAGACATCATCTAGTACTTCTAAATAAGTATTAGAATGTTCAAATAGTAAATACTTTTAAATCTTAAGAATAAAATTATAATGGTTCTACTGAGCTTCAAAATATACGTAACATCTTAAATTCTTGGTTAAAATAACTTTTTGCTTCCAATTTTCGTCAAGTTTTTTCAAATAAGTCCTAATTTTGGTTTTGTGTTCAAATAGGTCCTAATTTTCGTCAATTTTGTTCAATTGGGTCATTTTTTGCTAAACCTGTTTAAATCATTAATGACTATGAACAATGACTGCCACGTGTGGGTTTTTTTGAATTTTTTTTATTCTTTTATTCTTTTTTGAATTTTTTTATTTTTTGAATTTTTTTAAGGTTTTTTTTTAAAAATTTTTAAATATACACGTGTCAACCCAGTAGTGTGCCACGTGACACTTCGTGATTTTTTTGAATTTTTTTGAATTTTTTTGAATTTTTTCAAATGTCCACGTGTCAACCCAATAGCGTGCCACGTGTCAAAGTCAATGTCCTATATTCAATTTGGTCCCTTTATTTGTTATTTTTGTTCAATTTAGTCCCAATTTTTGTTAACATTAACTAATTTGGTCCTTATTGAAAATGTGATCAAATTTACTTTTATATTAAAGTTATAATGATGTGAATTGTAATATATTATATAAAAATATTTAATAAAAAATGTGAATTTTAATATAAAAATTAAATTTGGTTTCAATTTAGAGGGAGACCAAATTAGTTAATGTTAACAAAAATTGAGACTAAATTGAACAAAAATAACAAATATAGGACCAAATTGAATATAGAACATTGACTTTGACATGACACATTACTGAGTTAACACGTGGACATTTTAAAAAAATTCAAAAAAATTCAAAAAAAAAATCAAAAAATTCAAAAAAACCACAAAGTGATACGTGGCACACTACCGGGTTGACATGTGTACATTTTAAAAAAAATTTAAAAATTTAAAAAAAATTAAAAATTAAAATTAAAATTCAAAAACAATTAAAAAATACTACGAAATGACATGTGGCAGTCACTGTTTATGGCCGTTAATGATTTAAATGATGTTAGCAAAAAAAGACTCAATTGAACAAAATTGACGAAAATTGGAACCTATTTGAATACAAAATCAAAATTAGAACTTATTTAAAAAAACTTGACGAAAATTGGTATAAAAAGATATTTTAACCTAAATTCTTTAATTGACCACAATAATGTCACTTTAACAAAGTTTATATGAGAACACCAACACTATTTGTGGAATAAAATAGACAATTTCAAACAGTTTTTGCCTTTTAATCCTAAATTGAAAGACATGTTTGAAAATACTTAAAAGGGTCACATAATTTAAAAGTAGAAACTTAAACTAGACTACACAATTTTATTTTAATTAAAGTATCTTGTAAGAACAAAATGATAATATTAATAACTTTTAAAAGAAAGCATACAAATGCACGATTTTAGTTATACCATTTTTACGTCTAAAATTTATTTATATTCGTAGTAAGTGAAACATCTACAATATGTCGCTTAATTATATATTGATTATCATGGTCTAAATACAATCTTTTATTTAGTCAAAATTTGGGATAGCGTGCGATTTTGCAGAATTCTTATTTTGATTTTGAAATTTTCTCATACATAAATTCAATTTAAATTCTTATAGAATGTTAGGTAGAAAAGATCATGTTACCTGACAACATAAGTGACACATGTCACATTAAGGTGTGTCTAGTATTCATTGTCTCATTGCAATTTGATTTTCTGGAAAATAATTTAAAAGGTTAAATTACTGTTTTTTTTCTTCGTCAAGTAATATCATTGGTCTTCAAGTTTTTTTTTTTCTCATTTTGATTTTCATTTTCTTAAAAATGATTCAATTTAGTCATTACCATTAGTTTGATCATACAATATTAAAGTCAACGTCACATGTCAATTTTTGTTTTTTTTTTAATTTTTTTAAATTTTTTTACATATGTCACTTCACAATTATGTCACGTATCAAAATGATTCAATTTGCTTCCTATATTTGTTTTTAGTTTCAATTTAGTCCCAAATTTTGTAAAAATGAAACAATATTCCCCCTCCTTAAATTGATACTCAATCTACATTTTTATAAATCTTATGGTGATATTCTTACTAAAATTAACGTTTTAATTAAATATTTCTAAAAATATTTTAAATTAACTATAAATTCTATACAAAACATTAAACTATGGTTTTGTTTTAAACTTGAAATTTAGTTCCTAAACGTATGTGTGACAAGTTATTTGATTTTTAATCTTCACTAAGTTTGCATAATATGATACACTTGATGTCTTTATATATGATGACAAAATTGTTAATTGTTGAAATTAAGTTTGGAGTTTAACTTTATTAATAATAAAAGATTTAATTACTCGGATGGTACCCACTTTGGTAGGAGTGTCTCAATTTGGTACCCGTAGGAAAAAAGTGTCAATTGTGTTTCCACTTTTGAAAAAGTGCCTCAATTAGGTCCCTTTAAAAAAAAAAATTAACGTTGTTAACGGCACGCCACGTGTCACTCTCTGGTTTTTTTAAATTTTTTTAAATTTTTTGTTAATTTTTTAAATATTCTCTTCTATTCTAGAAATATTATACCACATTTGCTTCACCAATGAATAAAACAATGCTCTCAAATAAAAAATGTATCTGACATAGAGATTTTGCACTTCTTAATCATCAACAATACTGTCAAATAAGAAATGTATCTGACATTGAGATTTTGCTAGCAATCCAAGTGTGAGTCTAAGTCTCACATTGGCTAGAAATGAGAGAGTAGAGCATTATATAAGGATAAAGACCCATAAACTCATTGTCTTAAGGTTTTGGGTTGAAAGTGGTGTCAATGCTTTATGTGGTTGAGCTCAGGTCTCATTGGTGTTGCATCTCCCCAGTGAAATCCCCAGTGGTGTGGTATCAGAGCCGATGGTTAAAACCGGCTCAGACGAGTGCAATATGGTCTTTGTATCGAAAGTCTTCCTAGCAAGGGTTCCAAGTAAGCGTGTCCAGTTAAGAAGAACGAAAGTACAAAAAAGGGCAGAAAAGGAATACTCGTGATTGGGAATGTTTCCGCTGGAGGGGGTGTATCAATGTGGTTGAAGGGACTCCCATCCAAGTGTGAGTCTAAGTCCCACATTGTGCTAGAAATGAGAAAGTAGAGCAGTATATAAGGATAAAGACCCATATGATTCTGCACTCATTAATCACCAACAATACTACCAAATAATAAAGAATATATCTAACACTAAGATTGAGGATGGAATTCTCCAACAATGTTGGAGCTTTGTTGAGAATGAGGGACAAGATTCCCATATATTTTTTTCACATATACAAATAAAAATAATTTCTTTTAATTTTAATATATTTTATATATATAACACCATCAAATATTTTATACACTTATTTTGATATTTCAAAAATATTTCATGAAAATACACTACTATTAAGATCCATTAGTGATAATAAAATGCTCTAAGTGTGAGTCTAAGTCCCACATTGTGCTAGAAATGAGAGAGTAGAGCACTATATAAGAATAAAGATCGATAAGATTCTGCACTCATTAATCACCAACAATACTACCAAATAATAAAGAATATATCTAACACTAAGATTTAGGATGGAATTCTCCAACAATGTTGGAGCTTTGTTGAGAATGAGGGACAATATTCCCATATTTTTTTTTTTCACATATACAAATAAAAAAAATTTCTTTTAATTTTAATATATTTTATATAAATAACACCATCAAATTTTGTATACATTTATTTTGGTATTTCAAAAATATTTCATAAAAATACACTACTATTAAGATTCATTAGCGATGATAAAATGCTCTTATTCTCTTGTAGAAATATTGTGCCACCTTCACTCTACAGATGAGTAAAGGAGAGAGAACAATTTTGCATTCCTTAATCAACAAAAATACTGCCAAATAAAAAATGAATTTCACACTGAGATTCTACACCCCTTAATCACCAAGATAAGTAAAGAATGTATCTAACATTGAGATTGATGATGAAAGCTAAGATTGAGGAGGAGAACTCTCCCATAGGATTGGAGCTTTGTTGGGAGAAGAAGGAACAAGATCTCTATATTTTTTTTCCACATATATAAATAAACTTTTTAATTTTAATATATTCTATATATGTAACATTATCAAATTTTGTATACACCTATTTTGATATTTCAAAAGTATTTTATGAAAATACACTACTATTAAGATTCATTAGTGATGATAAAATACATTACTATTCATTAGTGATGATAAAATACATTACTATTCATTAGTGATGATAAAATACACTACTATTAATATACCCTCACCTTCAATTTACAGAATATTAAAAATGATTAAAGGATAGAGAAGGACAATGTACTCCTTAATCACCAACCATTCTGTCAAATAAATAATTAATGTATCTCACATTAAGACTTTGTACTCTTTAATCACCAACAATTCTGTCAAATAAAGAATGTATCTGACACTGAGATTTTGTCCCCCTTAATCACCAACAATACTGCCAAATAAGAATGAATGTATCTGACACCAAGACAAATGATGAAAATTCTCCCATAGTGTTGAAGCTTTGTTGAGAATATGGGATGGATAAGATTCCCATATTTTTTTTTCACATATACAAATAAAAATAATTATTTTTAATATTAATATATTATATATATATATATATATATATATATATAACACCATCAAATTTTTTTACATTTATTTAAAATTTCAAAAATATTTCATGAAAATACATTACTATTGAGATTCATTAGTGATGATAAAATAATCTTATTATCGTGTAAAAATACAATACCACATTTACTCTACATATGAGTAAAGGAGTACAACAATTTTGTACTCCTTAATCAATAACAATACTGCCAAATAAAAAATGAATTTTACACTGAGATTCTACACCCCTTAATCACCAAGATAAGTAAAGAATGTATCTAACATTGAGATTGAGGATGAAAGCTAAGATTGAGGAGGAGAACTCTCCCATAAGATTGGAGCTTTGTTGGGAAGGAGGAACAAGATCTCCATATTTTTTACCACAGTTAAAATAAAAAAAAATCTTTTGAATTTTAATATATTTTATATATTTAACACCATTAAATCTTATATACATCTATTTTGATATTTCAAAAATATTTCATTAAAATACACTAATTTTAAGATTCATTAGTGATGATAAAGTACACTAATATTCTCTTCTAATGTGAATTAATATACCACCTTCAATTTACAAATGATTAAAGGATATACTCCTTAATCACCAACAATACTGTCAAATAAAGAATTAATGTATCTCACATTGAACTCTGCACTCCTTGTTCACCAACAATATTGTCAAATATAGAATGTATCTGACACTGAGATTCTGTACTCCTTAATCACTAACAAAACTGTCAAATAATAAAAAACGTATCTGACATTGTGACTAAGGATGAAAATTCTCCACAGTCTTTAAGCTTGGTTGAGAATGGTGGATAAGATTCCTATTTTTTTTCACATATACAAATAAAAAAAAATATTTTTAATTTTAATATATTTTATATGTATAACACCATAAAATTTATTATATATCTATTTTAATATTTTAAATATATTTTATGAAAATATACTAATATTAAGATTTATTAGTGATGACAAATACTCTACTCTTGTCTTCTAGAAATAATATATCACTTTCACTTTGAATAAAGGATGTAGAACAATTTTGTACTCCTTAATCACTTTACTACCAAATAAAGAATATATTTGACACTAGAATTGAGATAAAAACTCTCTCATAGTGTTGGATTTTTGTTGAAAATGAAGAATAAGATCCTCGTGTGTATATATATATATATATATATATATATATATAACTTTTTTTATATTTATTATATTTTTTATAT
>Ga0209589_1003581_pt1 | contig 27116 bp, 19 predicted proteins | sample CowpeawhiteBW_FD_187525 | JGI IMG/M metagenome (GOLD analysis project Ga0209589, IMG submission 187525) | Root nodule microbial communities of legume samples collected from California USA - Cow pea white BW (SPAdes) (version 2) | ecosystem: Host-associated > Plants > Roots > Nodule | place: USA...
TTACAATATTCATATATATATATATATATATATATATATATATATATATATACACACACACACAAATACTTTCTATCTTTTATTTCTTCTAATTGTTTTGGTTTATCATGAAATTCATTCACATATCTAAAATATTTTTTCTCTTCTCACAATATTTATGAAATTATGGTTAAATGATGTATGCTAATTAAATATCTTTTATCTCAATTTGAATATTTATACTTTTATTTATTTATTTTTTTAATTAAATATTTTTATTTATTGTACATCTTCTTTTCACATAAGAATATTTAGTAGTATCAATTTAAATGTTCAAATTTTTGTTTCATAATTGATTTTTTCAATTGAAAGAACGTAGTGTTCTAACCATGGTTCTACATTGCAAATATAATTAGAGTTACTGCAATATTATTAGTGTTGTAATGTGAATGACTATATTTACTTGTTGCAATTATATATTTTTTTCTTAATAAATAATATAAAAAGTTATAATTATTCTAATTATATGTTATATATTTTTTTGTAATTATGTATTATGATATCGAATCTCTCTGCATGCACCACTATCAAAACGACAACAATAAAGCAATAATCTCTCAACGTAGACGTATTATCACTATCACTAGACATACCTTATATAAATGAAAGATGACGACATAAAGAAGGAATATATCAGATGATGACAAACACAAAATGGTGCGGATTTCTCATAATTATGCAAATGACACAGAATGCGCAGATCCTATTCTCCACCACTATTTATAAGACGAGCCACGCTTCCAATAAGATTGTCCCACCCAAATGTTGAGAATACGAAGCATCACAATTGATGGTGACTAAGCAACTCCATTTGATGTGACTCTTGACAACATAAGTTCCTTCACCTACTCCCATCACCTCTAAGACAGTCTTAACGACGTTACCACTTCTCGAGACTGGGGGACTACCATACCACAAGAATACCAAGAAAAGAGAAATTTTTCTTGCAACTAGAACAACACGAAAACCTTTGACATGACCTATCCTACTAAAGGTTGGGGGACTGATATACTATACGTACCTGACCCCAACTGCCAACTTATAGTCTGAGACTAAAATGAATATAGGCTAACTATATAAAAAGATCATGTATACATAATGACCAAGGCAACATATGAGCAAGTACTGCCTACTCTTAACTTAGTAAATAATGGTTAAACTCCTAGTGTCAAATCACAAGTTTGGTACTAGATCTTAGTCAGGCCCACGCAGGCCCTGTAAGACCCGTGAAAATTAAATAATTAAATAATTAATTAATTAATAAATGCGGGTAGGAAGAACATTTATGGTATTTAATTCTGGTTTGTATGACGTGGAAAAGTACTAGCTTAAGTGGTTGAGAGTACTTTAATTATATATGAGGACTTGGGTTCAAGTCCTATGTATGCTATTTATGTATTAATTAATTATTATTATTTTAATAATATGTGTAATTATATTTTGGAATAATATAATATGTGAATTATATTAGTTAGCAAGAAACATGAATTGGCTTGATGGTTTAGCATTGATTTGGTATTGGCATGGTTGTGGGTTCAAGTCTTGCCAAACTTAGTTTTGGATTGAATATGAAAGGGTAGAGGAAAACCCTAGCAGCTAAGGAGGGTTGGAAAACCATCATAAGACAACCAATTAAAGGACATTAACCATAATTTAATTGGATTTTCGTTTTAGACCATTAAACCACATTAAAAGCACTTTTAAAAGGCTAATTAGAGGTAAGGAAGAGGGTTTTGTTGGGCTGTTATTGTGGTTGCAGAAGGGAGAACGAAAATTGAGTGTTTGTGAGGATTGAGAGTGTTGAGGGGAGCTTTGGGCTGATCAAGGGAGAATTTTCAAATTTCTAAGCAAAGGAGACCAGGTTAGGGGAGCTTTACGTGTTAACTTTAATTTTAATTTGAATGGCATGCTAAATAGGGAAATTTCATGCGTCGATTAATTTAATTCTGATTGGTATGCTGAATTTGGCATGTTATGATGGATATGTTATTTCCTTTTAATTTATTGTTTCTGGAAATTTCCAGAAATAGTTTGGTCGGCGATGAACAACCGCCAGATGATTCTTTCTAGTCTAGGTCTTTTAGGGTTCTTGCAAAGGAACAACCTGCCAGATATAGCGTAAAATAGGCAATTGACCCCTGTTGACCAAAATTTCATGCCACATGTCAGGGTAGTCTCTATTCCTCCATTAGGGTTTGACTGCGATGAGTGGTTGCACGAAGATTACAGGGTTGTCGCGGTGGCGACGGAAATGCCGAAGGGGCTACTTTTAAGGCTGTTGCGGAAAAATGGGGATGGGTTGCGTTCCAGAGCTGTAGTGGTGTTGCAGGAATGACTCGAGGTTACAATTGAAGGTGATGCTGCCCTGAACATGTTGAGTGTGGTGTTGTGCCAATGGTAGCGAACGGAGAGGCTTCGCCTAGTGCTGATGAAGGGATGGTGAATGCGTGGGAGTTGCCGGCATGACGGTTTTGCGGGAGCAGACTGCTGCGGACGAGTTCTAGGCGCGGGACTACGGTGGACGAGTTGCAGACGCAGAGCTTTCGTAGATGAGTTCGTCATGGAGCAACGAAGGTGCAGCCATGGTGTTTCAGGTGGAAGAATGACGGTGGTGGCAGTTGATGCAGGTGCTGCCATAGTTTTTGGGGCGGTTCCGGCAAGTACAAAATGCGGAGGTGGTGCTTTTGGGTGGCACCAGTTTGGAAACGATGGTTCTTGCGAGAAATGGAGGCTGGCGCAGAGGTGTTGCCGAAGGCTCGTGCCGGAGACGTAACGCGAGAAGACGGAGGCCGCTGTGCTTGTGAGTGCCGTCTCGGCGTGGTGGTAGCGGCGGGACGCGCGGAGAAGATGAAGATGTCGCGGACTCCGATTGCAGCAACGTGGGGGGGGCGTGTTACCGGCAATGGAGCGACGGGGCTGCGTCTGGCGAGCTGTAACGGCAGTCGGACGTGGTAGGGCGGCCATGGACGACGGCTGCAGAGTGGGTTGGTGCGGAAGAGAGAGAAAGAGAGACTAGGGTTAGGGTTTGTGTTGGGAAGGAGACGATGACGTGGCAAACACTGATTGGTGATTTGAGTTAGTGGAGGATTGATGATGTGGTAATCTGTCATTGGTTAACTTAGTAAGTGGAGGATTGTCATGTGGCGAAATCTAGTGGTGTAAACCTGAAAACAGTGGTGCAACTAGCTCCAGAAATGTTTTATTTTAAAAATAGATATTCCAATTGGAAAAAAGGGGTGTAAACATGAGAATTGGAGGTGTATTTAGTACCTGAACTATTTCTCTCTAAAATTCCTATTTTGGGACTTAATATATGAATTAAAATATTCATTATTTACACTCTTAAGGACCTAAATTAGATTATTGTTACAATAGTAAACTCAATAATATCTAATAATATAGTATGCAACTAAATACAATTTTTAAGCACGAAAATAATATTAAATTCCCAAAATTTAAGTATTGAATGTGAGCGAAGGTTCGACTCATCATAACTTCCAAGCGGTTTGGAAGTGGGCAGCGCTTGGCGGTACGTGTCCCTCGCCAGACGATTTTACTGCAGCAGTATTGGTGTGATTGTGTAATATATATAACTATGCAATATTTATATATATGTGTAATTTGTTAGCTCACCCTATCTGCTTGTGTTTGGCGATGATCGTGTATGCGGTACATCTTATTGCAGGTGGATCTGGTGAGGCCTAGAGACGGAGCAGGGTTAGTTTTGGGAGAAGATTTTATCAGAATTTTTATGAAGTTTTTATGCTTTCAAATAATTTGTAATTATGAATATTTTGGACTTTTGGATAATTACAATCTTATTTATACTTATGAAATTTTGGTTTATTGTGAAAGTAATAAAAGTTTTTAATTTTCCCGCGTTTTGGGAATATCATTTATAATAAATGAATTTTTATTATTTACTTCATTATTTTATTATTTAAATCCGTAATATCCGATCGGGATGTTACAGGCCCAAAATACAAAATTCATTAATTCCCTAATATGTGAGTAACGTTTTTGAACAGTACATGCCACGTGTCAGCTCTTGGTTTTTTTTTTTATTTTTTTAATCTTTTTTTTTTAATTTTTTAAATTTTTTTTAAAATTATTTTAATTTCAAAAAAATTTTCCACGTGTCAAATCACAATTGTACCACGTGTCAATGTTAGTGCCATGTGTCAGTTTGTGATTGTATTATTTCTTTTTGTTCAATTTAGTCATGATATTCATTATTTTTGTTCTTTTTGTTCACATGTGGCATAATTGTGAGTTGACACGTGGACAATTTTTTTAAAATTAAAAAATTTAAAAAATAATTAAAAAAATTAAAAAAATTAAAAAAAATTAAAAAAAACTAAAGGCTGACATGTGGCATGTACTGTTTAAAAACGTTAACTATTTAAACATCGTTAGTGAAAGGACCAAATTCACCACAATTTGACGAAAATGAGGATCTAATTGAACACAAAACGAAAATAGGGACCAAATTAAATAAAAACAACAAAAATAGGGACCAAATGTATATTTAAGCCTATATATAATTATTCTTGCTATTCTTTGTTTTTTTTTTGGTATTGGAATCTATACTGGTGTGTGGTGTTGTGCTTATGATTCTATGCAGGATCCATATTGGCATTAAGAGTGGTAGATCAAGTTCATGTTCTAGTCTCCTTTTTTATTATACTTTTTCTTGTAATTTGGTGGGCAACAATTATGGGAGAGAAAGATGTATGGTTTAGATTTGTTCTTGTTGTTTTTTTCCTTTTCTTTTTTTTCGTACTTTGTTTTTTTTATTTGGATTGAGACAAGCCTATTGCCCCTATTAATATATTTGTTATTGTTAATAATATATATATATATATATATATATATATATATATATATATATATATATATATATATATATATATATATATATATATCACCCACTCATGGTAACCAAGTGGAAAAAGAGGAAGAATACACCTACGTGAAAACACGTGAAGGAGGAAAGAATAATTCAATGATGAAGAAATACGAATGTGAAAATGGTTCCATTAGAATTCTTTGGATTGGGTTAGTTACGAGTTAGGTTAATCTAGTTTATAATTTAATACAAAAATTTTGTAATTGGTTTGATCCAGCATGGATGATTGAGTTTGTGGATTAACTATTATTTTTTATTTTTTTATTTTTTTTGATATATGTATTATATTATAATTAAAATTGATTGATTCAACTCATTTTTCTTACAATAATCAAAGTGTTCATCTATTTCGTCAAATATTATTTTAAATACATTAGACGAAAATTATAATATCAATATATATAATTTAACAAATAAATAAATTAAATATTTTAATTATTTTAATATTGTAGATCAACATTCTAATCTTTTAGAAAAATCAAGTTGTTAGATGTGTTGATAGTCTTTCCAATATTGGATTAATTCTCAAGCTTTGTTTATATGTTTCCCTCGTTGCCTCCGATTAGAAATGGATTTGGATTGCCAGATTATAGATTTTCTTAACGGGTTAGATTGTTTCACTTTGGTGTTACATGGTCTTTGGCCTAGTTCTCCCATGATTTCTTTTTTCTCTTTATTTATATATATATATATATATATATATATATATATATATATATATATTTTTATATATATATATATATATATATATATATATATATATATATTTTTTAATATATATATATATATATATATATATATATATATATATATATATATATATTGTCCAAAGAAAGGTAAAATAAAATTAATAAATTATTGTTATTGATAGGTTATAGACTTAACTCAAATTCAACTCAACTCAAATTTATTTAACTCGCTTAATGAGTTGGGTTCAATTCAATACACATTTAGAAAACAATTTTAATTTCAACTTAACCCAATTTAAATTTATAATAAGTGCGATTGATTCATGATTTCAAATTCATTTTAACATATTTTAACATTTCTAATAGTAAAGAGAAGGGGGAATAAATAATAACAACACACAGCATAGACAAAAAAAGAGTGGACAAAACATTGCCATGAAATGTTTTCCTTATTACTTATGAATAACTTGACAAATTATTGCATTTACTATATACTTTTATCTAAAATCTACTAAACTTAATGAGTAACATTAAAAGTCAAAATGATCCCATATAGAAAACTTGTATCTAATTAAAGGCTGTCACCTATTGAAATTTCCTATTGCATTTACTATTGCATAAGAAGTTTTTTTTTTTTTTTAATAATGAGTAGTCTCAAATTACTTTAAGTTTGCGAAAATTTCATTTTAATAATTCCTTAAAATGAGTACTCTAAAAAATTATTTTAAGTTGACTTCAAATTTTAATTTGATTATTATTGCTTTATTATTGTCGTTTTGAAAGTGGTGCAAGCAGAGACATAGTTTGATATATATCATAATACATAATTAATATATATATATATATATATAATTGATAATTATAATAATTATAATTTTCTTATATTATTTATTAACATGAAATATATAATTGCACCATGTAAATATACAATACTAATAATAATACCATCGCAGTAACTGTAATATTTGTAAAACGTAGAACCATGGTTAGAACGCTATGTTTAATTCAATTGAAAAGATCAATTTTGATCTTTAATGCCCATCGATGAATTTGCAATTACTTTTGTACGGGGTAATCCTAATATTATGACTGTCTTAGAGATATTTTAGAAGTGTTAGTTCTAATTAACTTTTTGTGGTACAACCCTAATTTTATTACACTGAAAATAACACCTTCTAGTTAGTTGTAGCAAACAGTACAGTAATATTATCTCACTTATCTACGTGATAAATAATTTTTGGAGAGTTAAATAGTAATTTTTATTTATACATAGTGTGAGTTTTTTTTTTCTTTTAATCATGTTCTGGTATATTTAATAAGTTCCATGTCACTTCGAAGTCGACGTTAAACGCTATTTAAAGATTCTTTCTCCTTTACCTTTCAAACGTCTTTTCTCCTTTACCTTTGAGATGTCTTTTTAAGACAAAATCGTAACGGAACTCCACGCTTCACCAATGCAATAAGGACTTTTGGCCCCAGTTCTTTTCGATATTCTGCTCCGATTCCAAAACCGAGACATATTAGGTAAGGTCAAAAGGGGATGAATTTTGGCCTCGGGTGTAAATCGAAGCCCAAACACCACTTTCTACCTCGGTTCTCTGATGACCCGAAGCCATAAAACCACTTTTATGCCTCAGTTTGGGTTTGAACTGAAGCCATAGAGTAAAAAAAAAATTAACTAATTCAAAAATTCGAAGTGCTTTTGGTTAGCGGTGGTTGTAACATCTTAGACGGATTTATTTAAATCAGTAATATCCGGGCGGGATGTTATAATGGTTGTTCCTAACGATGGCTATCGAACGAACTTGGGTCAGATCGGAACATTGGCGGTAGGTTGGGAACATGGAGGAATAGGGGAGCCGAGTATAGCTCGACCCATTTCAATATTTGAGGTGCATGTGTGGTTGAGAGGTGTACAAAGGAGCATGGTTCTAAGTTCAATCATCCCTTAGATATCATCACCAAGGGAGCAGTTTAGAGGCGAGAAGCGAGGAGAGAAAGTTAAGGAGATGAGACTCTTGAGATCGCTTGGTTCCATACAAGAACATTTTGGTGCTCACCGTTGGGCCCAACAACTTTAAGGCCTCTTTTAAGGAAAAAACTATGACGAAGCTCCACGCTCCAAAGCGGACAATATGTTGGGAACACGATGGTTGTTCCTAACGATGACTGCCAGACAGAATTGGGTTGGATCGGAACATAGGCGTCCACCATGGGGCCAAGCTTATCTCAAGAGACATGGTGTCAACGAGAATGATGGTGATTTATAACATGAGACTGGCTGAAATGCAAAGGAGATGCAGGAAGAGTTGTAGAGGGAAATGCAGCCAATTGGAGGAAGTACGACGCAAGAGTAAAGAAGAGATCAATGCCCTAAGGGCAGAAAACCAAATAATTTGTAGACAGACGAAGCAGCCCTCTCAAAGGGGAGAAGGATCATGTGAGGAAGAGGAGTGGGAGGAAACATCAAGAAAGAAAAGGTCTACATTTCAAGAAAATACTTAATTAGTAATCAATTTTAGTGACTAAAGTCACTATAGTGACCAATTTAGATACAAATTTACAAAGTAAAAATTTATTGGTTACTAAAATAGTTACTATAATGAATAAAAAATTACAATTGGTCATTAATTAATTAGAGACCAATTTAGAAACTAAGTCATTTTGGTAGACAAAACCTAGGTAGCAAATTTTTAGTGACCAATTTTCTTTGGGTTCGCCCTTAGTTTGTTTACGAGGCTTCCACCTAACTCAATTGACTCTTTTATAACGTTGACAACAAGTTTTGGCATCCAATTCACCATTATTGTAAGCCTCATCGGCTTACCTCCCCAACCCTCGTGAATATATGTCAAGAAAAGGAGGAACCCTTGAGGGAGTTCATGGAGCGGTTTGCGAAGATCTTGTTGAATATCAGTAACCTGAATCCAAAGGTGGCGATGCATCACCTCATTAAAGCCCTAAGGCCATGCCTATTTGTCGATAACTTATGCAAAAATCCTGTAGCAGATCTTGATGAGCTAAGGATAAGAGTGACTAAGTTCATGCAGATGAAGGAGATGAAAGAGTTCCGTAACACCACTAAGGTAGAGAATGTTGACCGGAGGAACCCAGAGAAAGAAAGGATGGCAATTGTACGACCAGGAAGTAGGTTAAGGGAACACAAACAGCCAAAGTATAACCAATACACGCCCCTCATGTAACATCCCTACTGGAAATTACTTAATTTAAATAAATAAATAAGAATTGAAATTCAAACGTCATAATTTTTTTATTCTCAAACGCGGGGAAATTTAAAATATCATCTAGTGCGCCAAAACTTAAATAAAACTAGAGTAATAAAGTTATACAAGTTCCAAATTATCCATTACTCGAGAATAAAACCTAAAGAAAGAAAGCTCTACTAAAAGATCCCCTACTATCCCTCCCTCCGCAGCTACGCATCAACAACATCACCTGGAATATCATCTGCTCTCGTATGATAAATCACACAATCATCGCCAAACATAAAATAAAAGGGTGAGCTCATGCAATATTCCAGTATTTCACCCACGACCCAATAGTTCACAAATATTTCACTTTCTGATGTGTACTTAACCAATAACATCATACTAATCCAATCAAAACGTGATTAATTCATGATTATACTTAAGAAATCAAATTACTAAATCATCTTCCCCAACCCTATCAAGGTCAATATAATTGAATGTCTCTCATTCAATCCCCAAGGTTCATCCACAAACATAGGCATTCGTAAATTCATACTTTTTATGACTTCCCATCATACATATGAACACTCTTAGTGAACCTAGACCATCACAGAATTCAAAACAAACACAGAACACCATCACGCTTGCATCACCTGGCAGAAATTCTTGCTTAATTTGAAAGAATCAAGACTTCTCTTGTGACACCATTTTGTCTCCTCTCTAACGCACTTGATATTCTGGTTAAATTTGTTGTCATGTGAAGCCAAGGTAGTGTGCTTCTTGAAGATTTGATGAAGATTTAATGAAGCCCTTTTGAACTATCTTGAAGCCATTACCTTTAGAATGAAGCCTGCATTTATGAAGATAAGGAGATTCGATGGTATTCATGTTGATCAAGGCTAGAACTTGTGTTGTCCACATGGTTACATCATTGAGAAAGTGTATTTGATGTTTGTATTTCATACTAAAGACCTTGTAGCATTAATTAAATGTTTTTGGTCTTTGGTGTGTTTTTTAATCTGTTGAATGGTTTTTCAGCAGGTTAAAATGTTTTTTTTAATTTGTTGAATGATTTTTCAACAGGTTAAAAGGTTTGCTGTAGTAGTCTTAAACTGCAATAAATTCAATCAGTTGATTTATTTTTTAATTGACTGATTTCACTTAAGTCAAGTGAAATCAACTAATTCATTTGGAAATCAATCTGTTGAATTTCGTAACAATTTGACAATAAGAGTTGTGATTTTCGAAAGAGAGTTATTCAAACCATTTTTTAGCACGAAATTGTTCTGGAAACTTGTGGAAACTCTTTCTTTCGTGATCATTTAGACTGCAACTGTTGAAGATTGAGTTGGATCAATTCTTGGAGCCTTTGGCTTGTGTTTGAAGCTTGGAGAAAGTGGTTTGTGGTAGGCTGGACTGTGCTACCATTAAGGTTTGATCTTGCTCAAGCTTTGTGTTTGTTCCTGGTGGTTTTCCAGGCCTGTAAGAGGGTTCTTATTGTGCTATTGTGATTCTTGTATGATTCAAGAGTCTTTTGTGTGGTTTTTGCATATTTTGAAAGTGTAAGGGTGGATACTTTGTAAATCTTTTGAAATATTGCAAAGTCAAGCTCCAGTTGCCTTGATAAACTGGATGTAGCTCAGATTTGAGTGAACCGGTATAAAAATCTCATGATCTCATCTCTTCTCTAACCTTTCTCTCTTGCATATTCATTTAAAGTTTAAAGAACTTGTGTTTTAAGCATCTTTTTCATGTTCTTGCATGTTTTCATGACATCTGCAACATTGAACATGTTTGCATAATAATTTAGAACATGTCTTGATCATTCTTGTGCATTGTTCCTAGTTTAAAACTCGAATATGCATTTCTGCATTTTTCCCAGTATTTCAGTCAACTATTTTTCTATTTCAATCGGTTGCTTATATCAGAACATAATTTGTTTAGTAAAATCAATCGATTAACTTTGTTTTTGACCGATTGAAAGTATACAGTCCAGTAGCTTTTGCATCCTAACTTGGTGATCTAATTCATTCAATTAAAGAAGGTTTTTAGCTTTCAAAGATAGCCTAAATTTTTAACTAGCCAATTCAACCCCCCCCCCCCCCCTTTTAGCATTTCAACCATTTGAAAACTAACATAATTCACTCAAAGATCACCTTCAGAACTCCCTTTCTCTCTGTCGATTTCGTTTTGGTCCCTCACTTTTTCTCTCTTTCTTCTCCCTAAACCACCTTAATTAGACTATTAACTAAGCCTTAATGCTTATTAATGACATGAAAACGAAAATAGCTTTTAATTTTGATGTTAATGGCCATTCAAGAACATTATTTGGTTGTCTCCTAGCCACCTTGGCTGCCCCTCTTGGTAGGTAGGGTTTTCTGCCCTTTCATATTCAAGCCAAAAGAAAATTTGGCAAAAAGAAGTTTAATTCATATTAAAATAATACACATATTAAAATAACATACAATTGGCATAAATAGAACTTGAACCCAAGTCCCCATGCACAATCAAGTACTCTCAACCATTTGAGCTAGTACTTTCCCACGTCACAACAATTCGCATTATATGCCATAAAGGCTCCTACTACTCACATTTATTAAATAATTATTTATTTAATTATTTAATTTTTCTCAGGTCTTACACCTCACATCAAACAGGGCAAGAATTCTAGAAGAGGCCCTCTAGGATGATCTCAACCGCTCCTAGGAGGATCCCAACACCTCCCAACGATGATATTATGAAGCATTGTCGATATCATAGGAACTTTGTCCATTCTATGGAAGAATGCTTCACACTTAAATATAAGATTAAAAAGTTGATACAAGTGGGGCATTTGTGGAGGTTCATTAGGCGGGGCGAAGGAGGGTTCTCTTACAAGAGGAACGAGTGAGAAGGGAGGGACGAAGGTAGAGCTCGGATAAGGTCGGAGAATATGGAGAGGTGCAAAGATGGCATCAGGAGGAAGGTGCAAGATAAAGGGGAGGAGTGAGACTCCCAAGAGTAGTGGTGGATCTTCAACTAATATTTTGAAGGTGGCAAAATTTTTATTGAATTACTCCTTTGGTCTATTTTTTCATCCAAAAATGTCAAGTTGGTCTTCTAGTGTTTTTTAGTCTCAATTTGGTTCCAACTTTTTAAAAATTGATGCAATTTTATCATTTTCGTTAAATTTCTTGACGTACAACAAGGATTTTTCATCAAAATTGACACTAGGATTATGTCAATCACACCAACAAAGGAAACCATCCTTATTCACAACTTCAATTTTGATGAAAAAAAGTTTAATCTTATTCAAAATATTTAAGGAAAAAAGAACCAACTTGATATTTTTAAGAAAAAAAAGAACCAAAAGCGTAATCCCAACAATTTAATATAAACTACTAATAACATTGTATTTACTTTTTCTATGATAATAAAAAATAATGAAACTATAATTGTTGTTATTATTATAATTAGAAAATTAAATATAAATCATTTTTATAATGTTATTAAAATTAATTTTCATTTATAATAATTAAGTTTAAAAAAATAAATAAAAAAGGTTTAAATTAAACAAATGATCACTTAAAAGATGATCTTAATAAAATAATTATTTTTATTTAAAAAATATTGCAAGGTAAAATTGAAAAATAGATATGGACCAAAAAATAGACTTTTCCTTATATATAATATAGATTTATAAAATTTTTTAGAATATAAAATACATAAAATATATTAAAAATATTAAATTTTTAATAAATATATTTAAAATTATATCTTAAATTATATAAATATAAAAGACTTTGGGGCCATGGTCCCCCTTAGTCACAACAAAGGTTCGCTAATGCTTGGTGAAGCCGTTGAGAAGGGTGATTAACACCATCTAGGATACTTTGCAGGAGGAGGAGCATTCATATTGCGCGAGAAAGGAGTACGTGAGAGAGGTACCAAGCATGAATGTTGTTTCCATATACCCTCTAAAACACCTTTTAAGGACAAAATCGTGATGGACCTCCACGCTCCATAGCTGACAATACCTCGGGAACACTGTGGTTGTTCCTAATAATGGTTGCCAGATGGACATGGGTTGGATCTGAACATTGGCGCCGTTTGTAGGGACCGCAACTCCCGTTGCCCTCGACTTTTAAATATTCCACCCTCCGAGACGCCTTTTAAAGACAAAACCGTGACAGAACTCCATGCTCCAAAGCGGACAATATGTCGAGATCATGATGGTTGTTCCTAACGATGTTGCTGGACGGATTTGGGTCGGGTCGGAACAAAACACATATTGTATATAAATAAATATGTGAAACAATTATATTTTCTTAATCATCAACAACAAAAACTTTAACTTTATTGTTGAAAACATAATAAATTCGACAATAAGGGGGAGAGCCGAGGCCACTCCCGTTCGAATGAAACTCCTCTTCAGTTCATAAGTTCTTGCTTAATTATGAGTTCATATGAAATATTTGGAAAGAATCTAGAGGATATAAAATAAGGGGTATGGTATTGTAGATTATTCCAAATCCATTTAAAGTCCAAAGCCTTATTGAATGAAAGTAATATTACAAATTATTTTATAGCTTAATATTTATTGAATGAAAGTAATCTTAGAAATTATTTTATAGGCTTAATTTGTAATGATTCACTTTAGTATACATATTCCTTTTTTTATTTAGTTGATTTTTAATATTTTGTTAAACAAAATTAATTTGACTTTTCTCTTTTGTTAAAGTAAGTTTAATATTGTTTAAAAGTGTTATGTATTAGAATACAGTTCATTCATATGAAACTACAATAAATAAAAATATAAGGCTCAAATTAGTAATTAAATCTTATTTTTTATTTGTTATTTTTTATTTCATTAATATTGTAACGTTCACCGTGTTACATGTGATTAAATCTCAACAATGTTACAATTTGTTTTTTATTTGATGCAAAAAGATATTATTTACAGGAAGAATGATAGAGGAAAATAAAACTTTAAGGCAAAAGACCATTGCCTAATGGCTGAAGGAGAGAATTCTGAGATTAGGTCTTACGTTTATCAAAGTTATTTGGCACAATATGTTGACCAGTTGTCTAAACTTCAGGTGGAATTGGAGTTTGGGTTTGAACTTATGTTATAAGATTATTTCCTTGTATTGTCTTAGTTTGTATTTTTTTTATCTAGTTTATTTATGGTATTTATAGTTTAAGAAGAACACTAAAACTTCCATAGCTTCTATATTTGTTCTTCAATTAGATCTTTATTTGTTGTTTGACTTTCTATTAGTTGTTATTTTGTGATGCACTCCTTTTGTTTCTTGTCGAGTAAATAATTATTAATAAAATCATTTTACTCCTTTAGTCTATTTATGATCTTATCAATTCAGATGATTTAATTGTTGAAAAAAAAACTTGTGAAATTATCCATTTTACTCCTTTAGTCTCTTTTAATTCTCACAAGGTAAAGTCCTACCCATTCGAAAAAATTATTAATTACAAAAATCAATGGCAACAAAAGACCCAAATCAATCACAAAAATAAATTAATTCTCCAAGAGTTAAATTTTAATATCAAGGAAACATAATCAACACGTCCAAAATAAAAAAAATACATAAAAGAAAACCACCAACCAGTGGTGGTTCCACGTGCAGTCCGGCCTCCCTCAGTAGTAGTGGCGGTAGAGGCGATGGTCGCCTAATCTTGTGGTGGCAGAAACTTGATCAAGTGGTGGGAACGACAATAGGAGAAGACGCGGAAATAGGAGAAGCCGCGGAGGTAGCATAACTCGTACGCAAAGGGAGGAGGGTGCTTCTATCTCGATGCAAAACTCACGCGAAGAAGAAGAATATTTTTCCCCATTTTAAACCCTAAACAAAGTTTATGCTTCGGTGCAATTTGCAGCCGAGGCATATATCACATTCTTCCTCGGGTCCAACTCACACGAGGCCTATACTGCCTTCTGCCTCAGGTATATTCCTAACCGATGCATATACATATTGTAATTTAATTAAAATAGTTTTCATTTTTTTGGAAATTAATTAACTTATATGCCTTGGCTAGCAATCAACGGAGGCCATAATGTCTTTATGCCTCGGGTATTGGAAAATTGAGGTATAATCTGGATCGTCTAGTTTATAAACGTGAGAAGAATAAGAGTTTTGAAAAGATTTTTCGGGTTTTATGCCTCAGATGGGTATGAACCGAGGCATATAATCGTTTTGATAGGCACCGAGGCATAAAAGTTTGCTAAAATTTCAAACATGCCACCGCGTTTTGATATGCCTTGTTTACTATGGAATCGTAGTATAATAGCCGAGGTAAAATAACATATAAGGGTCGAATACTGTAGTTTTCGTTACTTAAATAGACATTAAAATGGATCAAAATTGTATAGATAAAGGATGTGAGTTATGACGAAGGCGAAACAATTTTTTTTTATTAACTTTGAGTTGTTTTGTAGATGGCGTCGCGTGCGTACTTATAAGTGATATAATAAATTTTTGTTCAACCAAGGCGCCTAGGTAGGTGCCAGGGGATGCATAATAGGAAATTTGTTCAACTAGAATCGCCTAGGTTAGCGACAGAGAATACGTAATACAAAATTTGTTCAACCAGGACCACCTAGGTTGGCAGCAAGGAACACATATAGAAAATTTGTTCAAGCAGGACCGCCTAGTTTGGTGACAAGGAATGTATAATAGAAAATTTGTTCAACCAGGACCTATGTTGGTGGCAAAGAACGCGTAATAAAAAGTTTCTTCAACTAGGACCGCCTTGGCGAAAGGGAATGTGTAATAAAAAATTTGTTCAACCAGGACTGCTAAATTGGCAACAAGGAACCTTTGGTTGTAACTTATATCCTGCAAGATGATCTTAAGAGAAAAACCATTTTTTATTGATGGGAGAGCCTCGTTAAAAACTCCCTAGCCAAAACTCTCCTAATACAAAAAGACTAGGTGAAGAAAAAGAGTACACCTAGGGTTACATTTAGCATTGTCCCTACAATTCATTTAGGAAATGTTCAGCTAAAATAAAATTTCAAATGCGGTACATTCCATGTATTTGGTATTGGCTCTCTGGATAGTTGTTCCAACCTAGAGGTTGCACTTTCGATATCCACCATACGAGATCCTCTTTTACTAACGTTCGTGGTTGGAGTTTGGAATAATATTTTCTCCCCGCCTTTTGTTTGACAGCCATGTTTCTAATCTTCATTTTTCTCGTAGTTCTATTAATAAGTCAAGAGTTATGCTGAGACTTGCTTGATTTTAATATTCGTTGTAATTTTGTCTTCGCAATGAGGGTTCATTGATTTCAACTTGGATCACAGTATCTATGTCGTTTACCAAACTGAATGATGATTCGTAAAGTGGAGGATCGAGAAGTGCATTTGTACATCCACAGGATCTCGAGCAGTTTTTCCTACCATTTTCCCTTTGAAGAATCTAATCTCTTTTTAGGTTCCACCAGTATTATTTGGTTGGCTACTTCAGCTTGGTTGTTACATTATGGGTGTTCTACAGAACTGTTGATGTGCTTTATGCCCAGGACTATGTAAAATTTAACCAACTCTTTGTCAATGAATTGTGGGCGATTGTCTATAATGATGGTATGTGGTATCCCATATCGACGTATGATATTCTTCCATACAAACTATTGTACTTGTTTCGTTGTGATTATGGCCAATGGTTAGGCTTTGATCTATTTTGTGAAATAGTTAATGCCTAGTATGGGAAACTTGACTTGTCCTTTCCCAGGAGTGAGTGAGCCAGTATATCCATTCCCCATTTGGTGAATGGCCAAGGGGAATAAACATGATAAAGTTATTCTTGCTTGATATGAGTAAGGTTATCGTGTTTTTGACATGGTATGCCTTTTCTGAAGATATCATGGTAGTTTGCCTCCATTGTTGGCCAGAAATATCTGGCACATAAGATGTAAGTCGTCATGTTTCGCGATCCAAAATCATATCCACAAATCCCCTCATGCACTTCCTTTATTATATATTCTGTTGTATCCTTTGTGACACATTTCCATAATGGTTGGTTGTAACCTCATTTGTATAATTCCTCCCCTATTAGGGTATATCGTGCCACCTTTATTACCCATCCTCTATCTCTCCAGTCTGGTATATTCTCGATCTTTAGATATCGTACAGAAGGTTTAATCCAAGTACTTTCGTTGTTATCTATGCATCTAAGGAAATGAGTGTATAATTCCCTACTACTCCATTTGCCACTAGTTTTCTTTACTACCATTACGTTGGCAAGCCATGTGGTGTACTGTGTTTCTCCTATAAATTCGGCTTCTAGGAGTTTTACGGCCTCCACTTTGGTTGCTTGTCTTCATTCTTCTCCCAATTTCCCTTTCTTCTAGGATATATATCGAAGATCCTTGAACACTAATAACTTGTGGATGGCTACTCAGGGATCTACTTTGGAAAGGTATGCGGTTGACCAGGACAATAGATCTCGCATTCCTTCTTAGTATTTCTCTGATTATGGTTTTGCCTTCTATGGTCAAACTCGATCCAACCCTTATGTTTTTCTCCTTGGTTAAGGTATGTTTTTGGTTTTCCCCACAGGATCTATCCTCGAATCGGTTCCTATCTAAGGGTTTAGGTCTTCTATTGTTAAGGAGGCTCATACGCCAAGTGCTCTCTCAACATTGTTTGTGCCCAGAGTAGGCTCATGTGGTCGTAAGCTGGCAATGTAGCATTCTCTAGCAAGTTTTTTATCTCCATGAATGGTGATGATATCGCCTAATGCCGATGGGAACTTCATAGCGAGGTGGGAATCTCATACTACAACTCCCATCGTATTTAAGAATGGTCTTCCTAATATGACATTATAGGAAGTATGTGCTTCAACAACTAAGAATCGCATAGGTATAGTTTTTTTCTGGTTTCCTTCGCGAAATACAATGTGCAAAGCAATGTACCCCTTGGTGCATACCCTTTCTCCTGAGAACCCATATATGGGTTTGTCATACGGGATCATTTCTTCCTTTGGTAGTTGTAGCTTTAGGTATGTTTTCTAGTAGAGGATATTTACTGAACTTACTTGGTCGATAAGCACCTTCTTCACCATAAAATTCTGGACTTCTATAATGATGACCATGGGGTCGTCTTGGTCTGGGTCCACGCCTTGGAAGTAGACATCTGTGAATGAGATTGGCGACATCCGTCAACATTTGAACACACATGTTATGTCGTTCATTGATTGTACGCTCCTCAAGTGGTACTTTATGGTTGATGTTGTCGCTCCTCGTCCTACAAATCTGTTAGATATAAGTTGTGGTGCCTCTTAAAGGTATCCTATTGTTGCATGGATTATTCTCCTGAGAGTTAGCTTCCTCTTTATTGTCGTTCCTACCTTTAATTTCTCTATTATCTCATCGATAATCGTAACACTTGTATCCGCGTCTCAAATTACCTTCACTTCTCTTCTTACGAAGCACTTCAAGTGGCCAGAACGTATCAGCTTTTTGTATCTTGCAAGGCCTTGAATGTTTTCAGTGTATGCCCATTATTACAATGATGTTTATAGTACTTAGACATTTCAGCATTTGGTGGGTTTAAAGACTTGTATAAGGGAGGTATAAGATCGACTTCAGGCACAATTATTGGCGAAGGGTCCTACTTTAAGGGCCATAGCCATGTATTGTAGGATTACATCCTAGGTCAGATTCATAATCTTTGTTGCCATTTTGTTAAACCTATAGATGAAGTCTTTCAACATATCATCTTTTTCCTGCCTACCATTGAAGAGTGACAAGGATCTCACTGGATGAGAGCAACTCCTAGGAACATGATAGAGAAAAGACTGGATAGGGAGTCAAAACAATCAATGGAATATCGTGGTTGAGAGGTGAACCATTCCAGGGCTGGCCCTTTGAGAGTGGTTGGGAAGGCTTTGCACATGACAACATCCTCCATTGAGTAGTGTTCGACTTGAGTGACATAGATATTCACATGTTCATCATAATTTGTGTCTCCACCATATCACTCTAGGGTAAAGGCTTCTTATTGCTTAGGAAGAGGGGTCGGGATGATGCCATCGATAAATGGATGTCGACATTTGTAGCGGTTATGGTATAAGGGGTGGGGTTGTACTCGCTTTCCTCTTTAGTCATGTTATATAGAGGAGTCTTCGACTTAACATGGACCTTCTTCTCCTTATCCTTGTCTTCACCATTAGCAACCTCAATCTTCATCCTGCTTATGAAACAAGAATTTTCTTGCCTTAGGGATTCCATTTGGTTTGTGTAGTGCTTCTTGAACTCAACGAACTCGTGCTACATTTTGTCTACCCCTATAGGATGGCGGCTAAATCAACCTGGGGTTGTCTAGCATCTTTCTCTCCTACTACTCGCCTGCGTGTGGAAACCATCTTGGGAAATCTTTGATTTATGCTTTGTAAGATATAAGTAAGGGCCTCATGGTACCAATTATTCCTGCGTGGATAATATTAAGTTATTTTGAGGCTTAAACCTTATCTTACCACGCTCTTGAGATTCCTTAAATAGATGCTCTACAATCTTGTCCACCAAGTATCCGTTATCTATTGTCTTGTACAGGTCAAGGAATAGGAGGCTACCTAAAAAAATAGACTTCGACGATCAAGTCAGCAATAACTTTCAAAGTGCAATCTCATATTAGGGTGTTAATGAATTGTGTCCCTATAATTACCTGGATCTATCCATATTTATAGAGATCTAATTATCTTTTTATCACTCTACTCGTGTTTTCATGGGCCAAAGCTTTGGGCCTTTGATTAAGTTTAATTAGGTTTGACCAAGTTTAGTTGGGCGTGACCAACTTTAATTAGGCTTACTCTATAGGCCTAGTCTTTTTTTGACATACTCCATTTACTTGTCATTTGGTGATGTACTCAACCAAGTATCCATGTCCCATTTCCTTTTGGTTAGAGGTTCTGAGTGGTTTATCGTATTTACCATGGTGTAGGCGGCCTTTGGTGTATGTGGAATACGCAATGAATGTCTTGTAGTTTAAATAATTTGGAAAGTTTCCAGCTTTCTTAGTTTCCTAGAGTGTTATATTTGTGGAAGTTAGGTTGGCGACCCGTCCGACCCCTATAGTACAGACACAAATGTAGTTCAACTATCATAGTTAAAGATCAAACACAGGGTCTTTCAATGGATTTTTTGTTTTAAAGTGAAGATTTTTATCCCTCCAATTGTTCAAAGTGTTTGCTCTAACACCTTTTGTAATTGTCCACTTACCTTTGTATTTTCATTTCCAATTGCTATGTACTTGTAATTGGCAAAGATCACAATGATCTTTTGGGCTTGTAACGTGGTTGGGCTATGAAAGAACTTTGTTTAACAAGATAATAAAGACTCAATGCTAAAAAGGATTACAATAACATGGAAGTTCCAACCTTCTTTGTCTTTTGTTTTTCCTTTTTGCTGCAACCCAGCTTCTTTTGTTTTTCATTACTTTGAGTACACCTATAATTACTTCCTTTACTTTATCATATTCTAATTTGAGATGTCCTAATTTAGCTTTCTTTTTGGCTGCAGTTTTCACTTTCTTTATACTTTTTAGTATCTTTCAGCATGCCCCAACTTTGTTCCTTTATCAATTATCACAGTTCACCATTTCCCCTCATGGTAAAACACCTTGGTGCATCCTTGTTATCAGTAAGAAAGGTTGGATTACCTACATTCTAGGCTTAGGGTGAATTAATTTAGTCCAAGGTTCAAAAAGGGATATTTTTCATTCAATTTTGTGTAGGGAGGCTGTTTGGCTCTAGTTATATCAAATTTTTCACATAATTTTTTCCTTAATCATTTATAAGTCAATCATGCTTAACTTTTATCAAAAATTAGACACAAAAATTGTTGCTTAATCACTTAGGTGCTTTTTGTCAATCTCACATGAAGTGTTTGGCTTACTTATCTCACAAGGTTAGATTCACTTTCCTATGTCAACCTTTAACTAAAAGCTTACCTATATTACGTTAATTTTGCTTTCAAGCACACTCATAGTGTTTTTTCTTTCCTTCTATGCATTCTCAATTTTTTTCAAAACAATTTCAAGAATTTTTTTCTTTCTAAGCTTAGTTCCTAATCAACCTTTGTTCCAAAACAGTTTTTACATCCTAAACTAAATTATCTAAAAACAGGCATAACAACTATTAAATAAAGAATCTAACACAAAATTTAAAAACTAAAATTTAAGTGCAGAATTTAAAGTGTAGAAAATTTAAACAAGAACTCTAGTTCAATCTTCCTCTGCGTCAGGATCTTCTGATTAGATCCTAGATCAAACCACCTTGTCAAAGAACTCATCATCTTTAAATTTAGTTCTTTGACTACTTGGCCAACTTCAATACTGGCAAATTGATGGTCAGCTTCAGTATTGACAAATTGTGTTTATGGATGAAATCTTTAACTTGTTTGGCCAACTCCAGTATTGGCTTATTGTGTCTTTTAAGTGAGGGTCAAGTATTCAAAGCCCCCATTCCAATTCACTTGTTTACACAAAGATCATAAAATTTTCCAGGATGAGCTCAAAGGTATTCATGATCTTTTCATGCAAATAAATGTGAAGAATAAGGTTAAGAAATGCATGTCTATTTTCTACCCCCCCTTACTGCAAGTAGAATGGAAAATCTGGAAAAATTTTAATTCCAAAGTGCATGGCACAATCTCCTTCAAGCATCAGGCCAATAAACAAAAACCTCAAATGATGATTATGTCATATCCTTTGTCTGTTTGATCAGTCATCTCACTTGTTGAAGAAGAGCTTTCCTTTTATCTTTCTTACCCTTGTTCTTACTTTTCCTTTCTAGCTTGTTTAAAGACCAAAGTTTTTATAGAGTAAAACATAATCACTAACACAAAAAGTGTCTATAATGCCACTAAGTTAACGTTTGCTAGAGAAAACATTAGAGATGGCAAATAAATCCACCCTCGTGGGTATTGGCCGAATCCGTCCTCATTTTGACGGAGAATCCCCGCATTTACTGTGTCTGGGTATGGTATGGGGAATCCCCGACTTTTTCAATTGGGCATGGGGATGTACATATCCCCGCCATAATACCTGTCCTTGTTCAAATTATTAAATATTCACAATTAATTGTGTTACCCTATATATATATATATATATATATATATATATATATTATATTTTCTATTTTTTATTTCTTCTAATTATTTGGTTTGTCATGAAACTCATTCACATCTCCGATATATTTTTCATCCGATATATGTCATTTAAAAATTTTTATGTCTCACATTTGAATATTTCTATTATTTTTTTAAATTTTTATTTATTTTATATTTTTCTTTCACATGAGAATGTTTAATATCTCAATTTAAGTGATTAATAGCATAAATCTTTCATTTACTAGGTAATATAAAAAAAAATCTTTACTTCTTATTAATTTTTGTTTTATCTAAAAAACTATTTTGTTTCGCTAGAACAATTTTTGTTATTTCTCAACCATTTATTATATATGTTGATATTTGAAAAGTGTTCATATATCTCTAAGATATTTTTCATCTTATCATATCCTTAATAACACATTTATTTTCCTTTGTGCGATTTCTTTCAATAGTCTCTCTAATTGTTTATAAGACACAAATTTGTTAATTTGTTAATATTTTTATTTGTTGTTTATTTTCATCATATAGAATACTACTTCGATATATTTTATCTAATTATTTTTTATTTTCTAACTCAATATCAATTATACTGTAATTTTTTTTCACCATAATTGTATAAATAACTTTTATTTACTACAATATAAAAATTTAATGTAATTGCCATGAATATTTTATCACCATCTAACATATATTGGAGTTCAAAAGATACAAGATCTATGTTAAAATTTTATTATTATGTTTATTATTTGTTCTTTGCGTCCTTTTGATCAAGTGATGTATTATAACTTTCATTAGTGTATATAAAAGAGATTCATTAGAATTTGAGAAATTTAAGTAAACAAACATTTAAAATATATTTTAATTTGAATATTTGTTTTCCTTTTATATTTTTTTAAAATTTTTTTAATTTTATCAACTAGGTTTCCTTAATGTTTGCAAATTTAATAAATATTTTGGTTCTCATGAAATTTTATTTGGTATTCTAATATAAAATGTAAGCAATTATAATTTATTTCAAAGTATTTGATATCAAAGAAACAATCATCCTCCTAATATTGAATATTTGATAATATTATGTTTCCTTTAGCGTAATTTTTTTATTATATTATAAAAATTAATTAAAACTAATATTGAAGTAGTAAGAAAACGGGTACAGGTATGGGTACGAGATTATACCCATTACCCACCATTGTTCTTCTTCTCCGTGAGCTCTCCTCCACGTTTCGATGGCCAGTGTGACCTCCGCAAATGAGTTTTTCACCATGAAACTTTTTGGGTTTTGATTTGTGCACTGTTTTAAGCATTTTGAACTTATTTGATTTTGTTTTCTTCCCCTTTGCACCGTGAAGCTTTATTTGCCGGCAGTCCACCCTCCTCCATCTGCATCCTTATTTTTGCTACAAGAGGTTAGTTTTTCATTTTCCTCTAGTTCATGTATGTGTTTATTTTATATATTTTTTTGGCTTATTGTTTTATTATAAAAATTATGATTTTTTATAAATTTGGAATACAATTTAAATTTATTATTAGATGGGTTGCATTTTAAAATAATTTCAATATGTTTTGTTGATTTTTTCGGGTTATTTTTTTTATTTGAAATTTTATGTTTGTTGATAAATTTGGAATAAAATTTATATTTATTATTAGATTTGTTGCATGTTAAAATCATTGTAATTTTTTATTATTTTTTAATATTATTATTGCATTGTTATTTTATATGTCAAGATTTATTATAATTTTAGTTCACAATATTGAACGAATCTTTGTTCCCGTTTCAGATATAGTACAAATGATTAAATTTTTAATCGTTTGTATTAAATCTTGAATTGTCCGATCGGACAGTTTGACAAAAATATTTTTCATAATTGGTTATAACATGTATATTGAGGTTTCTACATAAATTTGATAAAATTTCAATTTAGGCAATTTGTGTTGTTCTCTAGATGCATACTTGATTGTGATCATGATTGATCTCATTCATTTCATGTACTTCAGAGACCAATGCGAAATGTTGTTGATATTTTGTCAAATTTATGATGTTTGACTTCTTCCTATACGTGTTGTGAGATTATGAAAAATAATTTTTTCGAATGGTTAGGATCTTACCTTGTGAGAATTAAAAGTTTGAGATTGATGGAGTTTTTTACAAAAATAGTATGAATCGAAGTTGGATGAATGAGCATTGAAACAGTGAAGAGTATGAAAAAGGGGTTTCTAAGTTTTGGCAATATGCTCAAGAACACGCAATCTCTGTTAATGGGACATATTTTCGTCATTGTGTTAGTTGTCTTAATCAAATATGTCACGACTTGGGCACAATACGTGATCATTTATTCAACTTCGATATAATAAGGAGATACACTTTGGACTTGGCATGGAGAAGAATTAGACAAGCCTACGACATCACAAGGAACAAATTATATAGACTAATGGATGGATGATCATTTAGAAGACATGGTACGTGATGTTAGGAAAGAAAATTTTGGAAAAACTCATTTATTTGATTCTTTTAAGTCTGATTTAGAGGAAGAGTTGTACCTAGGATGATCTAACTGTACACAACTATCGGCAACTTTGAAATTATTCAGTTTAAAAGCAAGGAATGGATGGACCGATAAAATTTTCACAAAATTGTTGGAGTTGCTAAAGAAAATGCTTCAAAAAAATAACACGTTACCTATCCGTAATTATGAGGCAAAGAAAATTTTATGTCCAATGGGTTTGGAATATAAAAATATACATGCATGCCTCAATGATTGTGTTTTATATAGAGACGAGTTTGCTTCATTGAAGGTGTGTCCAACATGTGGTTTATCATGGTTTAAAAAGAAAATTAATGAAAGTGGTGATGAAGACAAAGATGGTCCACCTACTAAAGTGATGTGGTGTCTGCCTATAATACCTAGATTCAAACAATTGTTTTCCATTAATGAAGATGTAATGAACCTAAAATGACACGTTGATGGAAGAAAATGTGATAATCTTCTTCGTCACCCAGCTTATTCTCCACAATGGAAGAAGATTGATGAAATATTTCCAGACTTTGGTGCATAGCCAAGAAACTTAAGACTTGGACTTGCTACATATGGTATGAATCCTTTGTTGATCGCAAATTTTGTTGATGATTCATAATCTATCTCCTTTGTTGTGCATGAAGAGAAAATATATGATGTTATCTATGATGATATCGTGTCCTAGACAACCTGGAAATGACATTGATGTGTACCTAAAGTTGTTGATTGGTGATTTGAAATTGTTACGGGAAGAAGGCATTGATGTCATTATTCATTTGATATCATGGTTCATTTAATAGTTAATCTAGTAAGGGAAATTCAATTATGTGGGCCAATTTTCTTGAGATGGATGTACCCAGTTGAGAGATACATGAAAATCTTAAAGGGATATGTTAAGAATCAGTATCGACTGGAAGCTTCAATTATAGAGCGATACATTGCTGAAGCAGCCATTGAATTCTGCTTAAGTTATAAGCCAAGTTGTGAACTAGTTGGAGTTCCTAAGAGTAGACATTAAGGTAAATGTGAAAGCAAGGGTGTTCGAGGAGTTAAGATTCAAAGTGTTAGTAGAAAAGAAGTTGATCAAGCCTATTTCTACATCTTAAACAACATTGTAGAAGTGATTCCTTACATTTCACAACACATTGATGAAATGAAGTTTGCACACCCACATGTGAATGAAAAATGGGCACTTAATAACATAACAAACCTTTCTTATCACGGTTTAAGAAAAAAATTTATGCGATTCGAAAAAATTCTGAAACTCTATTAAGGCTAGCTCGTGGACCGAACCTTGATGTGATGGCATATGGTAGGTACTACAAAAAAAATTACTATTTGTATTCATAAATGGAAGATGACAAAAGTAGAGATCAAAATAGTGGGGTTTGTAACGTCCCTACTGGAAATTACTTAAATAAAAAAAATAATAAATGAAAATCAAACTTCATAATTTTATTATTCCCAACTGCGAGAAAATTAAAAAAATTATTCGACATGCTTAAAATTAAATAAACCGGTTCATAAATGCATTACAAGTTCCAAAACACCGACTACATGAAAACAAAACATAATCAAAATCTCTAGCCAAAGGTCCCATGCTAGCCCTCTCTCCAACGCTACGCATCAACAACATCACTTGGAATATCATCTGCTTCTGTGTGACAAGTCACATGATCATCACCAAACACAAATAGAAAAGGTGAGCTCATAATAATTAACATTTAAGTTAATAAAATAAAGATGCACCCAATTATTTTCTTCTAGTTAGTTGTTGGCCAAGACCTTAATACCCCAAGGCTTTTCAACATGCAAGTCACACAAATAATTGACCATGGACTCAAGATATATAATGCTTCCACGAACCTGCCCACTCGTGGTCCTGCCTTTACGAACTTCCTAGCTTGTAGTCCAACTCTACGGACCTCCCAACCGTAGTCCAACAAACGTGATCCACCAACTACGAACCTCCCCGCTCGCATCATCTCTCAAGTATGAGCACGGAACATACGAACTTCCTCGCTCGTATCCCCACAACAGAGCATTAGGATATGAACCTCCCCACTTATATCATCACATGTTCATCACCATCCATGAACCTACCCGCTCATGGCACAACATCTCCTGATCCAAGTATTACATCATAGCATCATAACGAAAGTAAGAAAAGTTCCTGGCTGCAACAATATCACTTGGCGCTGCCAAAGCGCTGCCAGGCAAAAATCCTACACGGACTACCTAACGCGACATCCTCATCGCCAGGTGCCAGGCTGCGTTCAAACTCACTGTCTCAGGGTCTATCGCCTGACGGGTCACACCACACCGCCAGGCGCCACCTAGGGGTGGCAAAACAGGCTGGGCACAACGGGCCAGCCCGTTAGCCCGTGCTAAAAAGAACGGGCTGGGTTGAAGATTTCAACCCGTCATCCCGTTCTGGCCTGTCCCGTCCAGCCCGTCAACTTGACGGGCCAAAGTACGGGCCAGCCCGTCCTGGCCCGTTGGCCCGTTTTAAAAAAATAAAATAAAAATAAAAATAATTAAAAAGATTAATTTTTTAGATTATATATTTTAAATGTATAAATATATAATAGTATTGTAATTTAAATCATTAACACCTACAAATTAAGTTTGAATTATTAGTTATAATTGA
>Ga0209589_1003583_pt1 | contig 27109 bp, 21 predicted proteins | sample CowpeawhiteBW_FD_187525 | JGI IMG/M metagenome (GOLD analysis project Ga0209589, IMG submission 187525) | Root nodule microbial communities of legume samples collected from California USA - Cow pea white BW (SPAdes) (version 2) | ecosystem: Host-associated > Plants > Roots > Nodule | place: USA...
CATGGCTTCTAGCCTAGCCTTGTAGTGGCGTGCTTCTCACATTTTTACCATTTCTTTCCTTTCCATTTTATGTTTTCTTCTTCCTTTAATTGTTCTTGGTTTTCTATGATTTATGTGCTTTCCATTTCCTTTTTGTTTTGAATCAATCCATCATCTTCTTCTCTTGAGCTTTGTGAAAGGAACCTTCACATCTAGATAGCTTGCTATCTTAATGTCCAGTGGAGATTTCACTTAGCTTTCTTAATCAACTCACACCATATTCAACAATCTTAAAGAAAACAAGATAATCCTTCATCAAATACACATGGCTTCGTCAACTAATTTTATTTTATTTTATTTTTTGCATTTTCTTGTTTGTCTATCAAATAGTGACATATTAGCAAGAAATTTAATAAAAAATATAAATTCTTATTTGTAAGTAGAATAAAACTTAAAATTACCTATAATATGTACAATCCATGCTTTACTCAACTCACGTCTTCTAGGCGATTGTTGAGTAGTATCCACTAGAGGTGGAACATGTGGATGTGGGGTAGGAGTCACAAGAGGAAGAATATGTGGACATAGAGTATGAGCCATAAGAGGAGGAACATGTGGATGTGTCGACATAGAAAAAATATGTGGTTGTCGAGTAGGAGGTATAGGTGGAGGAATATATGGTTGTGGAGGTATAAGACCCACAAAAGGAGGAACAGGTAGTTCTTGAGTATATGTAGTTTTTGTGTGAACATAACTACCAAAGTTTGATTTGGATGAGATAGAGAACAAGGAAGTCTTCATGAAGGAGTAGAAGCAACTCGTAACGTTCACAAAGAAATGATAAAAGTTCAAAGTATTTTGAATTGTGCAACAATATAATACATTTTTTAAGAGTAAAACTAATTAAAAAACAATTAAAATACAAATACAAACGTTTAAAGAATGTGTAACGTGTAAAACATATTAACGTTTGTGACGGTAAAAAGAATTATTACAAATGCTAAGCATTTTTATTAGTGTATCTTAATCGTTCAAAAATAACCCGTAAAAATATGTTTTTGTAGTGAATGTAATCGTATCCTATATATAAATATTACATTTATCATTATGCATAATTAAACCAATAATAATGATCATTCAAATAATTTTTTCATTTAAATATAATAACAATAATATAAAATGAAGTATCTATCTGCTTAGCACCTTTTGCACAATACCTAAATATCTTCTGATATAATATATACTTACAATCTAAAAGATACACCGTAGTTCATATTATAATCATGGTTTTAAATTAATACAGTTAACTACTAAATCTAAATTTCATCTTTATATTATTAAATAATATTCATATTAGCATAGTTTTACAATCTATATTTCACAAAAATAATATGGTTATTTTTAAAATAATATAGATACATATATAAAATAATGTTAATTTAAATAATATTCTTATAAAGAGGTTTATAAATAAACTTTCTTTAATGATAAAAATTCAAATCTAAATAAATAAAAAATTCAATTTAGTAATGACTTTTGATCATACGTGTACAAATTATAATTGATTTATAAATAAATAATTATATGATTTATTTCTAAATGTTTTTATTGATCAATTAATTTCATTAATTATTTTTAATTTTCTAACTGAATTGTTTTTTTTTATTCTATACCTTTAAATCCATCATCTTCTTCTCTTGAGCTTTGTGAAAGGAACTTTCACATCTAGATAGCTTGCTATCTTATTGTCCAGTAGGGATTTCACTTAAGCTTTCTTAATCAACTCACACCATATTCAATAATCTTAAAAAGGAACAAGATAATCCTTCATCAGTTTTCGAAGTTTTTTGTTAGTGGTGCAGAGATTGGTAAGTGATAATGTTGTCGTTGACGCGATCAAATTCATACTACTTATCTAGAACAACTTCATTATTGATTAGAAAATAGTCAGCAAAATAGAAAGGGTAAAGTAACCCAAAGTCGTCTCCCAACGAACACATTATTGCTTTCTAACAAATTCATTCTCATAGAAACTATACAAAAGAGTTATTCAAATAATAACAATATAAGAGGATTAATATAAATGAAAGAAAGAAATAGAATTGAAAAGATAAGAAGAGATAAAAATGATAGTAAAGAAAATAGGTTAATTCCACTACTTTTTCAAAATAGGATTCATTATTGGTTTTCTACATATTATTGTTATTGATTTCTTGTCTAAGATTTCAAATTAATCAATGTAACTTTTCAATTAATTTGTTGGCGTCTTCACTTTCAACCAAAGTAACTTCTCAATCAAAAACAAGAACTTTATAGATTAATCATAGTCAATTTAACCAAAGTAACTTCTTAATTAAATATTATTATGCCTACTCATGTTTATCCTTTTACCTCTTGTATCTAGTAAAAAGCTAATTAACTAAAGTAACTTCTTGATTAATTTTAATCAAAGTTTTCACCTTTAACCAAAGTAACTTCTCAATTATTAGCAAAAACTCATTTAATCATTTGAAAGTTTCTAAATTTAACCAAAGTAACTTCTCATATAAAATTTAAAAACCTTTGGACTCCTATGATTGTTATGTTATGTAGATTTAACATTGTGCAAATGTGCTACAATGTAAAAATCATTACTTTTACTAGATTAAGAACCAAAAGACAAAGATGAAAATAAATCACAAGAATTAAAAAAACAAACAAATTTATTCATTTAACCTCAGAATCCAATTAAGAAATTACAATGGAACTAACCCTTGAAGCTTAGCCCTCCATGGAATGTAAAAGTAAAACACAAATTGAAGAAGAAAGTAGAGAGATAGAGAACAAAATTAGGCTCCCCCTAAGGGTTTCTAAACTCCAAAGTGTCGAGCTTTCCCTTTCTGCCTCCCATTGATCTCTTTATATAGGACTTGGACTGGGCTTTTCTATTTCTAAAATCTCTCAAATATCTTTTAAAATAAAAATAAAGATAAATATTATTTATCTTTATAGTAATCATGAATATTTAAAAATATTTGGAGAGATATACACTATTTGACAAATATAATTGGTTGAAAATTTATGATATAATTAAATAAATTAATTATTTAAAAATATATGATAAATTATCACCAAATATTGGATCAGAGTTGGTCAGACCGACCTTTATAGTGTCGAATATTTGACCTTCACTTTTTTATGGAAGTTAATGTGCCCACGTTCTTGTAGTGGCTTAATACGTTCTCATGGTATGTCATTAAGACACTTAGCATCTTTTGGCACAAATTATAATAGTGCTATGCTTTAAGATTAACCTTCTAGAAAAGGTTTTTCCTCAATCAGATACAACATATTACAATATAGAGATGAAGTGAAAGATTTTATACTGTACTACAATACCGAAATGAATTGGATGGTTTTACCATGATATTACAATATTGAAATGTACCTTTCTCTCCATTTAGAAAATTTTTGTGTCACCATAAGGAATGTATTAAATGATAGAATAATGATACATATACATTTTTATTTTTTTCTATACCTTTTAAATACCAATAAAATGATATTTTTATTTTAAAAGATAAAATAATTAAAGAAAAATTAAATGAAAAAAATAAAAATATTTAATTTTAATTAAATATTAAGTAGGTGTCTATGATGCACAAATACGATATGTGTATCGATATGACATGTATCTGATACGTCAATACACTAATTTTGGAAATAATAAGACACGATATGTGATATAGGCATATTGAAAAATATAAAAATTCTTTTACAAACATGAGAATATATGATTATTCTTATGTGAATCCAAACTAAAATCAAATGTATTAAATATTTTCAAAATAAAAATTTAGAAATTATTGTCATCATAAAAACACTATTGATTTATATATTAATACTTCATTGATAAGTATTGGTAAATTATCCTAAAGTATTGGATACGAAAACATGTCAAACACATATACATAACACAAATTGAAGTATCGGCGTAACATAGTTAGGTGTAAACAAGTTAAAAAGTGTATTATACATCATTTTTGTATGATCAAGGAAAAAGGAAGATACACACTCTCAATTTTTCTAAGCCTTACAACTCCTATTAAAAGTTAATACTTTTATTTTTACAGGTACTTTTTTCTAAATTATTTTATATATTTAAAGTAAAAATATTATATTATTGATGTTGAATAGGTGTATGCTACAAATTGAAATGTATGTTTATCCTCATGATAAAATGGGTATCGTAATCCATTAAAAAAGGTTGTGTTTGTTTCATGGGTTCAACTATTAATGAGGATGGATATGTTGATTGAGAATGTTTGTTGCAAATAATTTGGATGGAGATGCCATAGTGAATGTAGAGGATGGGACAATGATTGATTTTTGTGTTTCTGAGAAATATGAGGGGATGAGTTTTTCCACTTTGAGTGTTTGACTACAATACCCTTCATGTAATGGCATGCATACAGCAAAAAAGGAAATGTGACATATTTCAGCTGAGCTATGTCATCAGCTCCAGCAGTGTTCCTTCTCCTCCTATTGGCCAAAGCTTGCACGTGCCACATATTTCAATTGTTCACATCACACAACTCAAATTAGGATTTCACGTTCAACATTAGTACAAAACACAAACAATTAGTCAAGCAATGTGACATGATGAGCTCACTCCCCAAAGACCCAAAAAATCATTTTGAAAACCTTGGCTCTGATACCAAATGTATCATCCCGTCAGGATATTACGAATTTTAATATTAAAATAAAAATAATAAACAATTTCATTCAATAATACCTCATTTCCCAAAACGCGAGAAATTTAAAACTTTATTAGATTAATAAAGGATCGGAAATCCATAATTACAAAACTGAAAGTCTTATCAAAATAGGCCATGAGCCTTTACAATTTATTACAAATCCAAAGACATAAAAACATAAACATGAAAATCCCATGATATCCCCGCTCTGCGGCTAAGCCTCACCAGCGCCATCTGCATCAACATCATCTGCTCACGTGTACCGCGTACACGATCATCGCCAAACACAAGAAGAGAGGGTGAGCTTAACCGAACAAGCATACAAATATATTCATATACATATATAAGTCACTTGTATATTTCATGCAATCATGCCAATTAAAATCCCTCATTCGATTCCATATCCCCTGGCCACAACCAGATTATTTGTGTTCTACCTCTTTTAGTGATTACCTCAAGGTGACTTGTTGCCATACCTATCGACCACAACCGATAGAGCACGTGCGGGAAACCATTACCACGGATCATACATCGTAACGCCAGGTGGAGTTCCCAAATACGAACATAGTTCGTAATGTCCCAAGACTACCAAACTAGTCAGCTATTTACTGAGGAGGGCAATCTATCTGGACCCATCCGTACTTGCCCCAACTAGCACACTCACACCGGCAACACTCGCCAACCCGAGCTCAACTCAAGGGTTCCTCGTGTTCATCTGCCATCCCGAGCTCAACTCGATGAATGCTACGTGCTTAACCCCTATCCCGAGCTCAACTCAAGGGATACGTTCCGAGCCACAACTTAAGGAACACCAGCAATCCCACATTTGAAGTATCACCATAAGCCTTGTAGATCACGACCACAGAATCAAGAATACCAATATTGTTGCAGTAAAATCGCTTGGCGGGGGACACGTACCACTAGGCGCTGCGCGCTTCTAGACCGCCTGAAAGGTGTAATGGGTCGAACCTTTGTTCACATTAAATATTTAAATTTTGAGAATTTAACATTATTTTTGTGCATAAGAAATGATATTAATTGCATCACATTTGTTTGGATAATCTTAAGTTAAATAATACAACTAGAATTTAATTTAAGTCCTTAAGATTGTTATTACTGAATATTTTAAGTCATAAAATAAGTCCCAAAATAAGAAATTTGGAGAGGAATAGTTCTGGTACTAAATGCACCCACTATTCTCATGTTTACACCCCCTTTTTCCAATTGGATTATTTATTTCTGAAAAAAGACATTTCTGGAGCTAATTGCACCCCCTTCTGCAATTGGACTTTCTATTTCTTTTCTGCACCCCTTCTTTTTGCTAATTTACACCCCTAATATCACTTAAACTCCCGTCCACCAGATTGCGCCACGTGGCAATCCTTCACTTACTAAATTAACCAATTAAAGCTTACCACGTCCTCAATCCCCCACTTACTAATATAACCACTCACAGTTTACCACATCATCAATCCTCCACTAACTCAAATCACCAATCAAAACATGCCACCTCATCACTCTCTCTCTCTCATTCACACAACCAAAACCTTAACCCTAATCTCCTTCTCTCCCACCATCTCCATGTCGCAGCCACCACAATCACTGCTCCTACGTCGACCGTCACCGCACCTCCGTCCACCTACCTTCCCCGCACCAGCCACCATCTCCTTGTACGACCTCACCAGCACACGAACTCCCGCCAGCAACCATCTTCCCACACGAACCACCGTGCTCGAGCCGCTGCCACTCGAAACGACCACACCTGCACTTGCACTCGCCGGAACAACCCTTTTTGCGTCGCTCATCGTCTTCCCCACGTCTCCCGTAGCCACCACCACCACTGCGTTTTCTTCATCACAATGCCACCGCAATCGCGCCTGCACCTGCACCCTCGTCGCGCTTCCTTCTTCATTCATCCCGTTGCCACCACCATGGCAGCACCACCCGCGCTCGCGAGCCTGCCTATGTCGAGCCCGCAACTCGCCAGAATCGCGGCTAGAACCACTGACAACACCCGACCAATGCGCACTAGCACCTGTGCTCGCGCCTCACCCTCTTCCTCGCGACATCAACCATGGAAACCACCATCTATTCCGTTCAGTTTCACCAACACAGATCTGCAACAGAATCTACACCTCCATTAGTTGCGAGAACTAGAAGCACCATCGTCACGCTTTCGTCGTTGTAGTAGTTGCAACAACACCTCTATCCTCTCTGAATCACAGCTCTGAACACGCAACCTTCTCCCCGCGAGATGTCGCAGAACATATAACCACGAGGACACATCCATGGCAGTACGCAAGTAGTCCATTACCACCATGCACTTGTCGCCATTGACGTGTGTCTGCGAAGCTGTAGCCGCCGCACCTGTTCGAACCAAATTCTTGACGCACACCGCGAAGATGAAGTACCAGCGACAGAAACCACGGTGGAGAAAGGAGGAAGGAGGAAGAAACCCTAGTTTTGGGAGGAGAAAACGCACTGCCACATGTCCGCTTCTTAGTGGACAGTCACAGAGTCAAACTGGTCAACCAGTCAACTTTGGGCAAGGCTTAGTCATAGTTGGTCAAACAGACTATTTTTAGCAGGTGGTTCCTCTGCAGGAACCCTAAATGGCCTAGCAAGGAAAAGATAGTCTGGCGATTGTTCACCACAAACCAGACTAATTCTGGAAATTTCCCAGAACCACAAACTTTAAAAATGGAATATCCAATTCATACATAATCATACCATACTTAGCATGTCAATCAGACTTAAAATAAACAACACATGAAATTACCCTATTTAGCATGCCACAATAACAGCCCACCAAAACCCTTTTTCTTACCTCTAATTAGCCTTTTAAAAGTGGTCTTAATGTGGTTTAATGGTCTATGTCATTTAATTGGTTGTCTCGTAATGGTTTTCCAGCCCTCCTTGGCTCCTAGGATTTTCCTCTACCTTTTCATATTCAAGCCAAAACTAAAATAGCCAAAAATAAAGTTTAATTTGGGTTCTCCAAGGCTTGAACCCACACCCATGCCACATCAATGCTAAACCATCATGCCAATTCATGTTTCTTGCTAATTAATATAATTCACGTATTATATCATTTCAACATGCTCAAACATATTATTAAAACAATAATAATTAAATAACACATAAATGGCATACATAGGACTTAAACCCGAGTCCTCTCACACAATAAAGTACTCTTAACCACTTAAGCTAGTACTTTACCACGTTATACTAATCAAAATTTAATGTCATAAATGCTCTCTCTCTACCAGCATTTATTAATTAATTATTTATTTAATTAATTAAATTCTATGGGTCTTACATCGTTGCTAGGGGTGATGCTTTGAGTTTCTATTATCGGTGTTGACGAAATCAAAATGGGGCCAAAACAACACGAAATTGTTGAAATTAATATGGAAAATAAAGTATTTTTGATACACTTTTACATTGTATTTTAAATTTTTTAGGAGCTAAGATTATGATTTGTTAAATAGATGTGTTTCCATCATTTGTGCAAAGCTAAGTATTTAGGTGCTCTAAATGAACAATTAAGTGTCGAACAAAAACGATATCTTAAAGGCACTCCTTTTTGGTGGTTCACAAAGTTAAACGAATTGGTAAAGATAAGTCATAATATGTTATCTCTATTATTTAATAAATGGATTGAAAGGAGGGGTGTATTTGCTGTTGGCAACAAAGTAGTTCAATTTAATTTATTAGATATGTGTTTAAAGTTAGGGTTGAGGATATGTGGAGAAAAAATTGATTTGACAAAGGAGGTTGACGATAGTGAATCTAGGAAGTTTTTCTGTAGTGGAAAAGTTAATGTGAAGTCCATATATGAGTTTCTATTGAAATTTGACGAAGATATGGGTGGTGTTAAAGTATTTTACAGCCTTTACATTTTGTTAGGAATATGTGAGTTTTTGGTGCCAAATAGATATGGAATTGTTTCCCCCATCCTTTTTAAGATTGTGGATAACGTTGAAAATATTGATGAATATAATTGGGGGACAATAGTGTATGAATATCTGGCTTGTAGTTTGGGGAGCACTTCAATGGCACTGAACAACGAAAAAAGTACAAGTCACTTCCATGTTGTTGGTTGTGTATATCTAGTTCAGGTAAGTGTTTATTGTTTGTTTTGTCTTCAAGTATATTACTACATTTTATATATTGATGTGTGAGTATTATTTTGATTTTTCAGTTATGGTGTTTTGATCATTTACTTATTTGCAACTCAAAGTTCAATATTGGGATAACAAAGTTTTCGTGCTTATTGCATTGGATGAATGTTAAAGTTGGTGACAATGTTATTAGGAGTGTTTTTGATAAAGATGTGGTTAGTGTTTACCATGGAATATTATTTGATTTGGTTCATTTTTGGATTAGGTTTATACTTAATAAGTTGTCCCCATGTACTTGACAGGGTGTTTTTTATGTTTGTGTGTCAAACGAAGAACTTGGTCATTGTGTTGTTAAAGAAGGGTTTGAAAAGTTCAGGACTGGTTACAAGAAAGAACGTATTAAAGAGAAGGAACACCTTTAGCGTGTGGTAGAAGATCATGAACGTTTGCTATGTGATCTTGAAGGTTCACTGCATTGTTTAGAAGAATTGGTCGTTGGAGGCACATCATGATGACAATGAGGATGATGAGGATGATGATGATGATGACGGTGTCAAATTTAATGACTCTCCATGTGGTGCAGGAGTTGATGGTATGTCGACTGGTGATGAAGACGGTGTCCAAGAGCAATATGTATGACCGACCGTATGAAGGCACAACCTCAGAGGCAGTTCAAGAGTCGTGCTATAAAAACTCCATATTCAGCCTTTGCAAAGAAAAGGTTTCCGAAATTGCTAACCTGGCATTGAAATTCATGTTAAGTACAAAGACATTGTCGTATTAGTGTAACATTTTGTATTAAACTTATTTTGGTACATTGTAATATTTGGCAGTTATTTTTGGTGAATGCAGCATGGATATTTTAAGTGGAAATTTCTAGATGTTAATAATTTCGTTATATACAATTGTATTTTGATTAAATGAAAGTTAGTGCAATAGGAAATAGTTGTTCAAAAGGTGTGTGGCTGGTCCCCACTTGTTTGGGCTTGGGTCCCCATTTATGGTTAACAGCAAGAAACAATATGTTATTTATGGAGACTAATATATACAACAAAAAGTTGTTGTGATTATGATTACTGGTTTTGTGTCAAAAGAATAAGAAATAATATCAATTAATATGTCAATAAAGAATGGTTCATTTCGTTACCCACACACTAAAGTTGTTAGAAACGATTTAAACTCCCCATATAAATTTGCAGCTCTTTGTAATTGGTCATAAAAGTGTGTAAGATATTCACTGGTTTTAAGACAAAGTTACTGACTTTGTTGTGAAATAAATAGTTGATGTGGACTAAAATTGAATGTTAGTTATTGTATTGACGCTCAAAAGTTAATTGATTCGTTAATTTTCAAGTTCAAAAAATATATCTCTACTCCCCACTAAAAGTGGCTTTGATCCCCACTTATGGTTTGTAGCTGAAGGCAATTTTGCCTTTGTTAAAATTTGCAGGTTCAAAAAAGATATATCTACTCCCTAGTTAAAGTGGCTATGGTCCCCAATTATGGTTTGTGCCTGCAAGTAAGGTTGCTTTTGTAAAATTTTGGAGGTCCAAAAAATATGTGTGTACTCCCAATAAAATTGGATAAGGTCCCCAATTATGGTTTGTAGATGCAAGTAAGGTTGCTTTTGTAAAATTTATGGAGGTCCATAAAATATATGTGTACTCCTAACTAAAATTGGCTAAGGGCCCCAATTTTTTTTGGTACATGCGACCAATTATACTTTGGTAAAATTTTGCAGGTTCAAAAATATATTTGTACTCCCAACTAAAATTGGCTAAGGTCCCAATTATGGTTTGCACCTGCAACTAATGTTGTTTTTGTAAAAGTTTGTGGGTACAGAAAATATATTTGTACTCCCCACTAAAATTGGCTAAGGGCCCCATTTTTTTTTTTTACGTGCAACTAATTATGCTTTGGTAAAATTTTGCAGGTTAAAAAAATATATGTGTACTCCTAACTAAAATTGGCTAAGATCCCAAGTATTATTTGTACCTACAACTAATGTTGCTTTTGTAAAAGTTTGTGGGTACAAAAAATATATCTGTACTCCCCACTAAAATTGGCTAAGCACCCCAATTTTTTTTGGGTATGTACAACCAATTATGCTTTGGTAAAATTTTGCAGGTTCAAAAAATATATTTGTACTCCTAACTAAAATTGGCTAAGGTCCCAATTATGGTTTGTACCTGTAACTAATGTTACTTTTGTAAAAGTTTGTGGGTACAAAAAATATATTTGAACTCCCCACTAAAATTTGTTAAGGGCCTCAATATTTTTGTACGTGCAACCAATTATGCTTTGGAAAAATTTTGCAGGTTCAGAAAACATATATGTACTCCCTAATAAATTTGACTAAGATCCCCAATTATGGTTTGTACCTGCATAATGTTAATTAATGTTATTGCAAAAAAAAGAAACAATGTGTACTACCCACTTAAAGTGTCGTAGGTTCCAACTTAATTGGGTTTTGATTCCAACTTTTGCATTTTGACATAGTTCATTCATTTTAAGGCAGCGAAAGTTAACCATACATTGAAAAATGTGTGTTTCACATCAGTTACACAAGAAGCCATGTTAAGTACATGGGAATGTTGAAATAGACATTGTTACAAACTAAGTGCATCATAAATAACATAACAACTATGATAACCAAATAAGAAAAGAAATAACATAATAATAGTTTCGAAACTACAAATTAGTTAACTGTTTCGACATTAAGATTCATATATTATGGTCACCAATGGATCCAACAACATTGGTCGAAGTTTGGTCGTGTTTAGTTTGAGATGCAAAGGGCTTCAATGTTGGCCTTATCAGTTTCTTTAGTATCTTTTGAATTTTTGGATCAACAGAAGGATGAGACTGAATGATTGACTTGCCGGTGGATTTGACTAAATCATCTGTTGGAGGACAAATGTTAGTGTCGGTGGCTTGTCAGTGGTCACAACTCTACAAATAAGTCGGTACTACATCCATATTATTTTAAGAAGGCATGCATATTTTTTCTTTCAAATTAGTTCAATTGGAACTGTGTCAAAGATACGAGGAGCCATGTCATAATAAGGGGGAATTCAATGACTTATTCTAAACAAAATTAAAAACCAATCATACAAATAAAAAAAACTTAAACCAATTTCAATACACCAAAATTTAATCCAATTAAGTCCATATAGCAATTTCCTTGAAATTGGTTCGCACAACTATTTCTTAAATCCATTTACAATACTTTCTGCAACACCACGACAATTTAATTTACCTATGCCACATTGTCAACATCAGATAACATGTTCTACATGTACGTTGACAAAAAAAAAGACCTCATTCTTCACACATCAAAATGATTTTTCCATACTCTCACCACTACATAACAAAAACGGTTATCGTACCAACAAGTTTGTACCCTAAAGCAAAAATTGTCAATCATCACAGCATCATATAACACACCAAAACCACATTTGATAAACTTTCCTAAAATAACAATTTTCTTACAACAAAAAAACCCTACATTCAATGTCAACCAAAGACAACAAAAAAACATAAATATAGTAACACAAACTTATTTCCATTGCAGATACACCCATAACAATCAACCCCAACAAAAATAGGAACAATCGAACAAAAACAATGAACAACTACAACATGTCTGAACAAACTACAACAACCATACCTTCTATGGCACAATGATGAAAACCAAAATGTCATACCTTCGATGGCACAAAGAGCACAATGCACAAAGGATGCATCTCACTCGAACATGACCCAATGAATCCAATAAATAGCAAACAAACAAGGCACAAAAACCCTTCTTTTCACGAACCTTCGAAGGAAACCTGAAATGGGTTTCTGTCCAACAAAGATGAAAGTTATCCCAGGCAAACCCTTCACGAAACCCCAAGATGAACCACTTTGGTGTTCGAAGTAGAAGTAGGAGCGAAAGTTTGAAGTTTTGGTGGTTTGTGAGAAAGTGGAGTGACAAAGTGAACTACTGAACTACTAGTCCCTTTGTCTCCAAATTTCCCACCAATTAATGCCACACGTGTGTCGTTGAAAAAAAAATACAAAAACATTAATTATTGGTGACATGTAAGCGGTGTAAAAAATGAGTAAGAGAAAGAGCGATGAAATAATTACCTATTGATGAGGCTCCTCCGTCGCGGTAATCGCCGGAAAACCTCTCCCAATCGGTGTTCTACTGATTGAATCTCGCAGAGAGCGAGGGAAACGCAGCGGAATGAAGACGATGATCGGTTAGCTCTGGTTTCTCACTGGTTTGGGGGAACCCAAGTAGGTAACGACCTAACCTAAGGTTTATGGTGAGCTGATGAACGGCGAGAGTGTTCTCTACCGAATATCTCATTCATCAAAAAGATGAAGAGTACAAACAATGGCCTGCCTTTTATAGATGAAGACAGCCGGTAAAACAAAACAAAGAAACACCGTCTAACATAACCCTAACGGCGAAAAGAGGAGGAATGCATGAAAGAAAGGACGAAAACCATATCAGCAATAGTTTAGAATTAAACTTAAAGCAAGCACGCAAATATAATATTACTATGTACTTTTTTCTTTTATAATTTTTTCTCTCGCACACTTTTTCTTCTGTTCGAATCTTGCGGCACGGATTGCAACAAATCGATTCTGATGCAATATATAAAAACAATTTCACACTTGTTTTATATAGATTGGTAATCTTGCAACGGAAGATGCAATCCATGACTTTACTTGTACGCTTAGAATAAATAAGCATTCGGAAAAGCAACAACGTGGGTTCCCACGCGGTCGTTTTCCGAACATAATAGTGTCGTTTTTGGGGAAACGGCTCGCATCATCAATAGATGACAATATGAAGGCACCTTCCTTCCAAGTCACCACTATTTATCTTCCTAAAGATTCAACTTTAATTTTCAAATTTGAATCAATATGTCCTCTTTTAAATGTGAGACTGTATTAAATACTTATTTGACTAATTTTGGATGTGAACTATTCATTAGCTATAACTGGACGAAAACTATTAAATTTAACAAATCTTTGAATAAACAATTATAAACAAAATACAACTGAAGCAAAAACGAAGAAAGAAAATAATCACACGAGAAGTAAAAATGCTGAAGATATATTTTTTTTTTCAATTTTATAGTTGGTAAAAAACTTATTTTTCATTATATCTGTGACTTTTTAGTTTTAATATTAAAGGAGTTCAATAATTTTATGCAATTACGTTTAACAAAATCTAGGTTCATGTTTTTAATTAGTTAAAAAGGCAATGATTTTAAAAAGACAATGATAGTTGTTTTTGAGAAAAAAAAAAACTATACACTTAAAATAGAGGAAATAACTATTTTAAAATACATGATCGAAAACACACATCCAGAAACTCTAGAGGTTTTTCTATTCATCCTTCGGTCTTTAATTTGAAATGCTCCAAGTTCACGTATTGTCCGGCCGAAAAGGAGATGTGCATGGAAAAAATGGAAAAGATACTACAACATTTAAGTTAAAAAATGCGTGATAATAAATTACAATAATAAATACATAACTAATTATTTGGTGAATAATGTTATTTATATTTAATGTATAATTTTTTTAATTAGACCTGGATCACACATGTAACTATCCTGATTATATATAATACAAGATAAATTTTAAAACTATTGAATATATATATATATATATATATATAGTAATTAAAAAATATAATAATTAAAGGAAATTAGGACTCAGTTAGTATTTCTAGGGAAGGCAAAATATTCATTATGTAGATATTTGTGAATAAAATTTGTGATAGATAATTGGTACCTGCACTTATTTATTATTCGTTAGCAGTGAACATTTTAATATCTATTTATAAATAGATCGAATGTAATATCATATTATCTATAACCACAAAGTATCTATTACTCACAAAAAATTAAAATTAAAATTTAATTTATATTTTACTAAGTTGAATTTAATTAAAATTAAAATTTAATTTATATTTTATTATATTAAATTTAATTAATATTAAAATTTAATTTATAAAATTTATAAAATTTTAATTTAAAATTTTATAAAATATTATTTTTAAATATTTATATTGTTTGTGACATCCCATTTAAATAAAGTAAATCTACTAAATAAAAACATCGTATAATTATAGTATTAAAAGAGCACACGAGTTGAACAGTATCTAAGGATTCACCACTGTAGTCATCCATGAAAGTACTTAAAAGATACTAAAGCACACCCAAGATACCATGAACAAAACATAATCTAAAGAGGTTCAGCAGTTTTGCAAAAGAAATGCTCCTAAAGCAAGGAATTGCATAGGCCTAAGGGCCTTAAGACTGCTCATAAGAGCCACAACTCACACAGTGCCATCTACGCAGCTGCATCACCACCTTGAGATCTACCATCGAAATTTCCCCCATCTGCTCCCACCAATAATGTGATCATCGCAAAAGAGAAAGCAAAACAAGTAACAGACAAAGATGAAAGGGTAAGCTAGTGTAAAATAATTTTTTGACATGTTATAACAAGCGAATATAAAAACAGTTCTCAAGCATGCAACCAAGTAGACATAAAATCATGTTATAGCAAACAAGCATGACACTATGACTCAATTATCCGGATACATATAATAAGATCGGATTCACTGGACGCTTGCACTTATGGTGGCCTCTACTACTCTACAGAGCCATTGCTAATGGGTTTCACCCTACCACACACAAGGTTAGCCTTCAAGCATCTAAGGCCATTATCTTGCCAAAGACTAGGGTCTCCGCTACTCTTACCACTTGGATCATTTTGCTCTACGTGAAACTAACTGATCCTTTAGAGTTTCGGGATGCAATCCTTACTTGAATCCTTATCTTAATTAGATACATTGCACACCACCATGAGATCTTCCCACGAAACTCATGAAATTACGCCTATCACACACCAAATTCGTGTTCCTCATACCATAATCACCACTTTTATTCTCAAGCATCCAATTCTCATGCTACCACACCACCAATCAACAATTTCATGCCATAAATCAATCCAAGCATACAAATTTCAGTTCATACTAATTAAGTAATACCTACATATTCACATACTTCATGTTTTCCAAGATAAACAACCCACCACAACTAAAATCAGGAAAATAACACACAAACTACACTGCTCTCGCTTAGGCTAGAAGTTGTCGCCCAAGCGACAAAGATTGCCTCGCTTAAGCTAGGCTTTGTCACCTAAGCGAGCACGTTAAAAATGGCACTCTACGAGCTCTCGCCTGAACGAGATCACTCTTCGCCCAAACTAAAAATACCTCACCTGAATGAGGACTCAAGTAGAGAACACCACTGGTTTCCTCGAGGGCTCGCTTGGACGAGCCGTTCTCGCTTGAGCGAGCTGACGCATCTCTCAAAATAAGAACTCTCTACCTGAGCGAGCTGACGCATCTCTCAAAACAAGAACTCTCTGCCTGAGCAAGATGCTCGAGCAGAACCAGGGTGAGCTTCTGTTATTCTCGCCTGGGCGAGACGAGCTCACTTGGGCGAGAATATCAGCTCTCGCCACTATTCACGCATGCAGCAACCAATCTAGTGAGATCAAACAACATTTTAATGGTTCCTAAGCATTCACAACAACACGCAGACCATACAAACGCCAAGCAGACTTAAAAAGAAGCCAAAAATAAATTCAAACTCAAAGTCCTAACTTCCCTTACCTGCTTAGATGCTAGCAAACGTAGAGCATGTACGTAGCCAAGGGGCACCACAGCTAAACAGTCTAACAGTGAGCTAAAAAATAAGAATACTGGGATAAAACGAGTGTAAGAGGATGAACCCGAACCAGACCATCGTACCCAACCAATAAAAAGGAAGAAAAGATAAAAAGGGTTTCAAGTTTCGACTTACTTGAAGGCAGAACGAACTTTAGCTAGCCTGAAGATAGAAGGTTTACTATGTCCTAGTAGAGCTTTCAAGTTTTAGTAGAGAGTGTGGAAGATTTTCTGATTTCTGAAAAAAAATAAAGTTAGAGTGAATGAGACTGAACAGGGTATTAGAGGTCTCCTAATTGGCTGATCTTGAACCTACAAAAGGACTGAGTCCAAACACTTATATATAAGCTGAAATTACATTGTCCACATTAGTTATGAGTTTTTTAAAACTCACATATTTTTTAAAAAGATACCAATAAATAACAGAACAGATGTCATCTGAATTTTTTTATTACAATTTAAATTACAAATAGACACCCGTTATCATCCAAAAACCTCTATTATAAGTAACTAAAATAAATTCAACACTCATTCCAAAGTAGTCTGTTATAATTAACTAAAAAAAATAGAAACATACACAGATATTGATGTAAATGTTTGAGTGACATGTGTGTGGCGTGTCTATAAATTATTTTCCCCGGAAGCAACGAGGACTTTTTGAAGTTATAAAAGCACTGAAGTGTACAACTGGAGAATCACTGAAGTAGTAAAGTTAGTCCCATAACGTTATCTCTGCTGCTACCCTCTTTCCACTTTGAAACATGGTGTTATGTTCCACAACTGCAACATGGTTCCTGATATTGGTGCCTGTGGTGGTGCTATGGTTGTGGAAGGTAGTGAACTGGGTGTGGCTGAGGCCAAAGAGAATGGAGAAGGTTCTGAGAGCACAGGGCCTTCAGGGAAACCCCTACAGGCTTTTGATTGGAGACACAAGGGAAATGTTCACAGTGCTCGTGCAAGCTGCAAAATCCCAAAAGTCCATCAGTTTTCTCTCCAATGATAAGGATGTGGCACCGCATATTACAACCTTTAACCATCACATTGTCCACAAATTTGGTACGTGCAAGCTTCTTTTTCCCACTTCTTAATTACTCTTACTGGGTTTTCTGTAACTTTCCCCTACAATAGCACATGTTTGTTTCACTGTAAGAAAACCTCGAATGCACTTTTGAAGCAAAATGATGCGCATAGTACTCTTCGGTAAAAATGCTTTCAGGCCTTCTGAATGGCAGACCAGATCAAGGTCAAAAGTTGTTGCTTGTATCTTTTGCTTTCAAGGAGATTCCAGAGTTTTCTTGCGGTGAAACATGCGCATATGCGTTTATTTTTTGGTTTTTCCTTCTATAAGTTATTTCTGTAACTTTCCCCTACAATATTCATTATCTTACCAGCATAGCACAAGTTTTTTTTTTTTTCACTGTAAAAAATCCTTGGATGTACTTTTGACAAATTTCAACTAATAATAAAATTATATCGTGAGGAGTGCGCATGAAAGAGTGTTGATAGCACTCTTTTGGTAACCATGGTACCTTTACTCTTTTTTGTTTTTTAAATAATAAAAATTATCTTATATAATTTTTGAAAAAGAAATACAAAATTAAAAAAACAGTAAAATAAAATTTAATTTAATTATTTCTGCATAAGTCTAAAAGTAAAAAAGTAAATGATTTTGTAATAAAGGAAAGGTAACTTGGTGTGACTATCACATGCTTATAACCATTGAGAATTTTTGTTTTATTTCTTATATATATTTTTAAAAATTAAAAATCATGTGCAGGAAAAAATTCATTTATATGGGAAGGTCCCACTCCAAAAGTTATCATCATGGATCCTGAGAAAATCAAAGACGTCTTCAACAAGTTCCAAGATTTTGAGAAGCCTAAGTTGAGCCCCCTTTTCAAATTGTTGGGTACTGGACTTGCAAATTTAGAAGGAGAGAAATGGAAGATGCATCGAAAGATTATCAACCCTGCTTTCCATTTAGAGAAACTGAAGGTTATACATATACTACATAGTCTTATGATGTTTAATAAATTTCAACCAATGATAAACAAAAATGCTTAAAATGGTGTTCTGTTCATACGTTAATAGTATGTTTTTTTAGACAGAAACTTTTTGTTAGAATATTTTACTGCACATAAAAGTTTTATACTGAAAATATGCAGGTTATGTTGCCAACATTTTTTGAATGTTGCGATGACATGATTTCCAAATGGGAAGTGATGCTGTCTTCAGAGGAGAAATGTGAAATTGATGTATGGCCTTTCCTTCAAAATTTGACCTGTGATATTATTTCTAGAACAGCATTTGGAAGCAGTTATGAAGAAGGCAGAGAAATATTTGAACTTCTGAAAGAGCAAGCAGGACTTGTTATGAGATCACGGAAAGTTTACATTCCAGGGTCGTGGTAAGACCTCTAGTATAAAGAGAATCAAATTTAAGCAACTATATTCTTGTGCTCTTAAACATTGCTAAAATTGAATGAATGATTAGTAAAGTGAACTCTTGATTTTATATGATTCAGTTAAATTTAAGTCTACTTCTTATCAAAGTTATTCAAAATTTACCGTAACGAAATTTGTTATTTGTTGAATTACGTATAAATATTTAGTTTGATGAGATTATTTTGCTTCCCTGTCAAAACCTCACTACTTTGAATACTTTAGTCTGCTGGTTACATTAAAATTCTAAGAGATCTTGCTTAAATAATGACTAAGTATGGAGGTACAAAGTGTGTTAGTTTTGAAAATAAAACACACATATTACATTTGCTATATTATGATCTATTTACAGGTTGTTGCCAACAGCTAGAAATAGGAGGATGAAAGCAATTGATGCCCATATACGAGGATTACTTAGAGGTATCATTAACAATCGAGAGAAAGCAATGAAACTTGGTGATGTTACAAACTATGATTTATTGGGGATCCTTTTGGAATCAAACCATGCGGAAATGGTAGAAAATAGAAACAGTAAAACCCTTGCAATGACTAGTCAAGAAGTAATGGAGGAGTGTAATGCATTCTACATAGCAGGGCAGGAAACTTCAGCTGTTTTGCTGGTTTGGACAATGGTGTTGTTGAGTAGGCATCCTGAGTGGCAGGCACGTGCCAGACAGGAAGTGTTGCATGCTTTTGGTAACCAAAAGCCAGACTATAATGGGTTAAGTCACCTCAAAGTTGTAAGTATCACTTGCTTCTCTTCACTCTAATCATGATGGCTATATTAATATTGTTGGAGATTTCATATAATACGAATTTACGGTATATATACGGGTGTAAATATCTAATATCATGTAGACTTGAATTAAATTTAAAGTTCACAGGTATTAGATTCATCTGAAGTCTATTTCTAACAAGATTTTTTGTCTGTTGAATACATAAGTGTGTGCAAACCGTATTATATAGGGTTGATTTAAACTTAAAGTCCACTTAAAATATCACATCTGCTTTTGATTTTGATGTGGACTCTTGATGAATATATCTTTCTTTGCCTTAGGTGACCATGATTTTGTACGAGGTTCTGAGGTTATATCCACCTGTAGTTTATTTCAGTCGAGGTATCAAGAATGACGTGAAACTTGGAGACCTCTCTCTACCTGCAGGAGTGCATGTTTCCATACCAATATTGTTGATTCACCAGGATCGTGATATTTGGGGTGATGATGCTACTGAGTTCAAACCAGAAAGATTTGCTGAAGGAGTGGCAAAGGCAACGAAAGGCCAAGTTTCATTTTTCCCATTTGGATGGGGTCCTAGAGTGTGCATTGGCCAAAATTTTGCCCTGTTAGAAGCAAAGCTGGTTTTGTCCTTACTTTTGCAACGTTTCTCGTTTGAGATTTCTCCAGCCTATGCACATGCTCCAGTCACTCTGTTTACTCTTCATCCAAAACATGGGGCTCATATCATCTTACAAAAGCTCTAGTGCCATCCTTTTGAGTCAAAAAACCATTCAATTTTATGTAGTAATCTTGTATTTACAGAGGCTATACCTCTTTAAACTTAAGCTTAAATTACTTTCCTCATGGTATGTCATTAAGACACTTGGCATCTTTTCACATAAATTATAATAGTACTATGTTTTAAGATTAACCTTCTAGAAAAGGTTTTTCCTCACTAGATTCAAGATATTAGAACACAGAGATGAAGCGGAAGATTTTACAGAAGGATGTTGTATTACAATACTGAAATGAATTGGATGGTTTTACATGGATGACATTACTCTGTACCTTTTTCTCTATAAATATAGTCATTTTTGGGGGTCACCTTAAGAAAATGTATTAAATGATAAAATAATATAATACACAGACACTTTATTTTTTAGTAGAGTCTCGCGAACGTGTATACATATTTTAAATCTCTAAATTAATTCAATTTTAAAATTTTAAAAGTAGTAATTAAAAGAGTAAAACTAAAAAAAATAGAAGGTCTATATAATTATAGATATATCAATATATAAAATAAAGGGTTAATTATGTTTTAGGTTCCTAAATTATAAATAATTTTGATTTTAATCCCTCTCCAGACTTTGATCCAGTTTTGTAAAATTAGTCCTCATTGACACGTGTAGGGATGTCAAAAACATGAGGTAAATACTTATTGGGACTACTACCCATACCCTACCCGCCTCGTTAACATCCCTAAACATGTGACATTATTTAATTTAAAAAATATTTTTTCTTATCTTTTTCGTCTTCTTCTTTCTAAGGCATTTTATTTTTTCTTTCATCTAATTCTTTCTCAAGCATGCACCCATCACCACCACCCTCCATTCATGACCCATATAGACCCAAACTCTTAACCACTTGAACTAGAGTTTAATGGGTTCACCAAGGTTTGAACCCTTAACCAAGCCAAAGTCATCCCAATGCACAACCACTCAACCAATTCATGTTTTGTGATGATTAATACAATTATATGATTATATTATCATTCACAGGATTCAAGCATATTATAAAAATAATAATAAATCAATAACACAAAAATGGCACACATAGGACTTAAACCCAAGTCCTCTCACACAATCAAGTACACTTAACCACTTGAACTAGTATTTTTTCACATCATATGAATCAACATTTAATGCCATAAAGGCTCCCACTACCCGCATTTATCAATTATTTATTTATTTATTTATTTAATAAATGCGGGTACTAGGAGCCTTTATGGTATCAAGTGGTTGAGAGTACTTTATTGTGTGAGAGGACTTGGGTTTCAGTCCTATGTATGTCAATTGTGTGTTATTTATTTATTATTATTTTTAAATATATGTTGATCATGTGGTGGGATAATATAATCATTGAATTATATTAGTTAGCATGAAACATGAATTGGTTGGATGGTTGTGCATTGATTTGACATTGGCATGGTTATGGGTTCAAACCTTGGAGAACCCAAATTAAACTTTATTTTTGCTAAATTTAGTTTTGGATTGGATGTGAAAGGGTAGAGAAAACCCTAGCTGAGTGGGCAGCTAAGGAGGGTTGGAAAACCATCATAAGACAACTAATGAATGACAATTAAGCCTTGTTAATGATCATTTTCGGTTTTGATTCATTAAGCAAAATTAAGGCTTTTTAATTAGTCAATTAAGAGGGAAAAGAGAGGGGTGAACGATACCACTCTACTGCACGTTGCGGGGAGAGAATTCAGAGTGTAATTGTGTGGTGGACTGACGCATAGGAGCTGAGTTGGGAGAGAAAACCAAAGGGAGGCCATTAGTGATCAAGGGAACAATCATATTTTCAATTGTTAAGCAAAGGAATTCCACGTTAGGGGAGTTTTACACATTCTAATTTATGTTAAGTCTGAATCGCATACTATATATTGTGAAATATATGAATGTCCTCTGTTTTTGCTTGAACTATTGTGTTTCTGGAAAATTTCCAAAAACCGCTTGGCGGGCTATGCATAGCCGCCAGGCGGCTCATCATGTTTTGGTGCTTTTGGGTTCCTAGGCAAGGAACCGCCTGGCGGCACATTCTCAGCCGCCAAGCGACACATATGGTTTCACCCAGTTTTCTGGGTTTGTATGAAGGGCCTGGCAGTAGTGATTGCCCCGCTAGGCGATGCGAACCATGTTTGTTCGATTTTAATATTTTTTCTGACTTCTGGGATGATTTTGATCGGAGGGAAAGTTACTTTTAATTGCTTAAGGATTATTGGATGTCAAATTTTTTCGAAATACATAACATTGATAATTAAATGTAATGGAATAGTGTGAAACCTGATTTTAGGGTTGATTGTTGGGGGTGATCCAATTAGCACGCGGTAATTGGCAAATGCTAATGAAAATATATAAGTTGGGGGGGTCTAGGAATGGACCGTGAATTAAGCACAGGAGTGTAGCCAATGGGTCGTAATTGCAATAACAGAACCAGAATAGTGGGGGGTGGTGGAGTTCGTAGGCGCAGACTGAAGTACTAGGTGCTTGAGACCGCAAGAACCGCCTGACGGCTCCTAGTTTGCCGCCAGGCGCCGTACCAGAGTTGCAGGATTAGGTGTTTTGGTGTGTTTTGGTGGTTAGGGAAATCATGTAGGGTCATGTGTGATAAAATCGTGAGGTTAGGTATCTGATTGGGAGTGGTCTAAACTAGAAAACTAGTGTTAAAAGCTTATATGGTCTAGAGTGATGCATTGGAATGATCAGGGCTTAAATGAAGGTAGAATGGCCTTGATGGAAGTGTAATTGTTGATAGAAACAGAAAGGGAGTTGTAATGGATTTGTGAGACAAGTAGCAGGTGCTCAAGAACCTATGCATGTAAGAGTGAATTGGATAGACTTAGGTTTGGTAACCATAGAATAGAACAAGGCATTTGGAACAAATGGGATCGTGTAATAAGGAATATGATATTAGCAGTGAGTGTAGTTGATTGTGATGAGGACTCCATATCAATGATGGCAGGTTTAGCATTAACCTAAATTTAAGGACTCTAAAAATAACAAATAAGATTGAAGTGGGGAAGTTTGACTTGGAAATTGTGATGGTTGTAACATGATATACACTTTTATTAAATTGGGGATTTATGGATAAACATCATAGTTCATATTAACCAACTAAGTTATAGGACCCAGGGGGTATGACAAGGTGAGCATTATGATAGCAATTATGCCTGGACTTGAGCAGAAAACCTGTATTGCGAAATTACTGATATGGCGCCTGACGGTAAAATCAGAAACCGCCAGGCAATAGTGATGATACAGAGGGTAGCAGTCACGCATGGCACCTGGCGACAGCGAGCATCCCGCCACGCGATAGATGTAGAAGCAATGGTGTAGAGGCGCTTGGCACCTAGCGGTACGCGTCCCCTGCCAGGCGATCTAGAAGCGGCAGGTGATCTGGTGGCAGCAAAGTGATGTGTTTTGCTGTATGCTTGCGTGATCTACAAGGTTTTAGTGATGCTTCGAAGATGAGTTTGCTGGTGTTCCTTGAGTTGAGCTCAGAACGTATCCTTTTAGATGAGCTCGGGATAGGGGTTAAGCACGTGGCATTCCTCGAGTTGAGCTCGGAATGGCATCCCTCGAGTTGAGCTTGGGATGGCGGATGAACACGAGGAACCCTTGAGTTAAGCTCGGGTTGGCGAGTGTTGCCGGTGTGAGTGTGCTAGTTGTGGCCAGTATAGATGGGTCTAGATATATTGCCCTCCTTAGTAGTTAGCTGACGAGTTTGGTAGTCTTGGGACATTGCGAACCATGTTCGTATGTGGGAACTCCACTTGTCGTTACGATGTGTGATCCGTAGCATGGTTTCCTACACGTGCTCTATCTGTTGTGGTCGATTGGTATGGCAGCAAGGCATCTTGAGGTAATCAATAGAAGACTAGAACACAAATTAGCATGGTTGTGGCCATGTGGTATGAAATCAAAGGATAGGATTCCTTTGGTGTGATTGTATGATATAAATATATAAGTGTTTTATATGTGTATGCCTATTTATATGTTTTATCTATTAATCTCACCCTATCTGCTTGTGTTGGACGATGATCGTGTGTGCAATACACGTGAGCAGATGATGTTGTTGCAGGTGGATGTGGTGAGGCTTAGCCACGGAGTGGGGATAGCTTGGGAGTTTTATATTTTATGATTTGAAATAATTGTAAACACTATGGATGTTTTATATTATTTGGAGTTTTATAAATTATGGAATTTTGGACTATTCATAAATTTAATAAAGTTTTAAATTTCCTGCGTTCTTGGGAAATGGTGTTATATTAAATGACGAGTATTTAGTATTGTTCTTATTTTATTATTTAAATATGTAATATCTTGTCGGGATGTTACATTTTGTCTCAGAGCTTTTGTTTTCAAAAATGATTTTTGAGGTTTTGGGGAGTGAGCTTATCGTGTTTCACTTGCGAGTCTATTACTTGCTTTGTTGTGAAATTCTCTAATTTTATAAGTATTAACTAGAGCTGCTTGGTGTGAACAGCTGAAAATGTGGCGTGCTCAGGCTATGGCTAACTGAAGGAGGAGGAACACTACTGAAGCTGATGATATCCCTCATGTCATTCATCGTATGGTAGACACAATGCAGACCTGTGAAGAAGTGACTAGGACTTCCTTCAGGACCAGATTTCTAGAGAAATACTTCCCCGACTCTGCCAAACATGAGAGAAAAGTTGAATTCCTCATGTTCCAGCAGGGGAACTTGACTGTGCAGGCATACACAGACAGGTTTGAGTATCTGGCGAGGTTTTATTCGTCCGCTGTCACCGAGGAGTGGAGGTGCAGGAAGTATGAAGGCAGACTGAAACATGAGCTCCGCAGATTCCTCGCACCCTTGGTGGAGCAGGCTAAGGGAGTGGAGCAGCTAGAGATGGGGCCCAATAGAGTGGCCCGACAACAGAAGACTACTTCAGATTCCAGATCGCAAAAGAAACCATATAACATACCACAGTCTTCTGCCAGGAAACTATAGTGTTTTAACTATGGTGGAGAACATATTATGAGGGACTGCCTAAAACCCTTTGGTAGTTATGGAGGAGGCTTTAGCACTAGTAAGTGCCAGTGCTTTGTATGTGATCAGATTGGAAACTATGCACGTCACTACTCTAACAAGAAACTAGCTGGAGGTGCACCAGCCAAGAAGCCAGTTGGAGATCGGCCCAGAGCACCAGGGCGTGTATTTGCCTTGACAATCACTGAGGCAACCCAATTAGGTAACCTGGTGCAGCTTTCATGTTTGTTGTTTGGTCACGAGGTTGTGGTGTTGTTTGATTCAGGAGCCACCCACTCATTTGTGTCTAATGAATGTGTGAGGAGGCTCGGACTTGTGATGTGAGAGTTGGGGTGCGAGCTGATAGTTGCGACCCAGCGTCTGGCGTGGTATCCACCACTTTTGTGTGCGTGGGGTGCCCTTTGGAGGTGGGAGGCCGTAGGTTCAAGGTGAATCTCATTTGTTTGCCAATGGAGGGTCTGGATGTAATTTTGGGGATGGACTGGTTGTCGGTCAGCCATATTGTTATTGATTGCGGACGTCGTAGTGTGGTATTCTCAGAGACAGTAGGATTGGAGTTGATCTCAACGCAGAGGGCGATGAATCAGGCAGAAGCTGGAGCTACTTGTTTCATGATTGTGGCTCAAGGGGAGAAGAAGAGTTCAGCTGACCAAATTAGAAGCATACTAGTGGTGGATGAGTATGCAGATGTATTTCGAAACAAAATACCAGAACTACCACCCAATAGGGATATGGATTTCACTATTGATCTTATCCCTGGAGTTGGCGCAGTATCCATGGTGTCAACACCCAATTTCGTCCGAGTGAATAAATTTATTTTCAAAAAAAATAAAATAAAATAAAAAAAATGTGAAACAAAATTTTCTTCAAAGATTTTTGAAACTTTAATTTTAGGAAAAAAAAGAAAAAAAGAGAGATGAAAAAAAGAAAAAAAAAAAAAAAAAATGTTAAACAAAATTTTTTTCAAATTTTTAAACTTTAATTTTAAAAAAAAAAAGAAAAAAAGAGAGATGAAAAAAAGAAAAAAAAAAGGAAAAAATAGGAGCCTATTTTGTTATCACACCTCTCTTCATGAGCCCAACAACTCAACATATCTTCTACCACCTTTGTTTTGATGAGAAATTAGTGATATGATTCTAATAATTAAAAACAATATCTCTTCATATAATAAAAATCAATATTAATGATCTTGATTGATTTTCTGCTCTGATTTGCTATGATTTGATACCCATAATGTGCTGCTAGCAAGACCAATTCTTTCCTTATATTGTTCATTACGATTAAGGCTAGGATTACATTGAGATTGCAATATGTGAATATAAATACGTAGTCTGTCATATGAAAATGGACAAAAAAAAAAAGAATATCTCTACACTTTTCTAATTCTTTCCCATCACCACTCCCATATACACACCTCCTCTTTCATCTTGCTTTCAAAAGAAAAAAAACATATTGAAGGAGGTAAAAAAAAAGAGAAAAAGATTCTTTATACTCTCTCTTTCTCTCTCATTACCACCCACATAGACCCATCTCATTTTTATCTCTCTTTAAAAAAAAAAAACAAAAA
>Ga0209589_1003585_pt1 | contig 27096 bp, 19 predicted proteins | sample CowpeawhiteBW_FD_187525 | JGI IMG/M metagenome (GOLD analysis project Ga0209589, IMG submission 187525) | Root nodule microbial communities of legume samples collected from California USA - Cow pea white BW (SPAdes) (version 2) | ecosystem: Host-associated > Plants > Roots > Nodule | place: USA...
TATCGGCAAAGGCTGGGGGACTGGTGTACCGGACCTGGTCAACTTAACCATATAAATGACAACCCTCACATATATGCCGGAAACAACCCAAGTACACGACTTGGGCCGGCATGGACTCAAACTCATAACTGAACAAAGGCTAAAGCAACAACAAAGCGGTCAACCTAGGACAGTGTGCGGCCAAAGAGAATATTCGACAAGTCAAGAAGTAAACAGATCAGACCGCTCTTGAAGACTTAGTAAAATGGAAGCCCCCACGTTCAATAGGCCTTAAGGGCCTAGATTAGGGCCCATGCCCACTCACAGCCCAAGCTAGAGCCCAAGACAAGGCCCAGCCCACGGGATAACCAGACATCATTAATGCTCTATAAATACGCGTGGACCCCAGTAATTAAAGGAACACATTCATTAATCACAGATTTGACCTTTTTGAGAGTTTTGACTCACTTAAGCTTCGGAGTCTCTTCTGCAGGTAACCCTTTCTGGGTCCAAACCGATATCTACAGACCGAAAAGAAGCCAACTGAGGAGATAGCGGACTACATGGTAAGGTGACGCTTGTGCCTAACTCATCTTACTTGTTCTCTGCAGGAACAATTAAGTTAAAGTGAATTACCACATTTAAAACACCTTCAACATTTTTTTTCATGTGTCATTTACTCTTCATTTGAATGAAAGATTTAAATAATTTTAAGAAATTAAAGTACATAACATTCAAATTATTTATGATTAAATTGTTTAAATATTTTGTTTAGATAGAATAATTAAGATATTTTACATCTTAGTTTTCGTGATTTGATCACTACAACAAAAATCACTTTAGACAACGACATAAAATTATGATCTAAATTATAAAAATATTATACCACAATTTTTTAGGCGTGATATAGGTAAGTGTAGCTATAGGTAAGTGTAACTATAGGTAAGTGTAGCTATAGGTAATAGACAATAATTTTTAGTACAACAATACTTTTAAAATCGTTGCTTAAAATCCTCACAATAGATAACAGTTTTTAGGTTGATTTTAGACCTCACCTATACTTTGAGACCACATTTTTACTAGTTTTGCCCACATAGTTTCAAGCAATAGTTATATAATTATGGACTTTCATGATATTTATACAACATTTATAAAAATGTTATTTATTATATGTTTAGGCCACATTTATTTAGTTGTTGTTTAATTTAGTGTGGTTTAAACTATAAAGGGTTAAATATGTTTTTGGTCCCTTAACTTTTACCTTGTGTTTGGATGAAGCATTTCAACAATGTTGATAAATTGAAATGCATTGTATTTGAATTGCTTGCAATTAAATTCTCTTCATTTTCTAAATAACTTGTTTGGATAAAGAAATTAAAATACCTTACATTTCAATTTCTTGTTTGGATAAAATAATTAAATTTTTGTGAGATAAAATTTCATTTTATCAATATTTATTTTAGGCTTAATTATGTTTTGAGTTCATGATAAATTTGGAAAACGGGTCAGTCAGGCTTGTCAGTTCAATGGGTTAGTCGGGTCATCGGGCCCGCCTGTGTCTTAAGTAACTTAGAAGCCAATTTCTAAAGGATGGTAGCGCGTGTAGAGAGTTCATATTGAACTGCAACGTTCGAAGTATCCATGGTAGATAAGAGAGGCATGAGAGGAGGCTTACGACCAAACATCACCTCAACTAGAGTGAACCTAGTGGAAGCGTTTACTGATGTATTAAGGCTTCATTCTGTCCAAGAGAGGAATTTGCCCCAAAGAGATGGCTTCTAATGAACAAAGCAACGAAGGTACTGTTGTAACACCTTATTGGTTACCTTGGTATGTCCATCCGTTTGTGGATGGTATGCAGTAGACAAACGAAGTTTGATGCCACTAAGTCTAAAAAGGTGATGCCAAAATTGACTTAGAAAGATGGGGTCTTGATCTGATATAAGACTACGAGGGAACTCGTGATGTTTACAGACTATATCCACGAATAATTGAGCTACGTTGGTGGCGGTGAAGGATTTGGGAAGCATTCCAAAATGAGCACCCTTGGAGAACCTGTCAATAACCACAAGAATTGTAGTGAAGCCTTTGTAAGGAGGTAATCCTGTGATAAAGTCGAGGGACAAATCTTTCCAACACTATGATGAAGGGGGTATCGGTTGGAGCAGTCCAGGGGAACATTGAGTTGGAAGCTTGGTTTGCTGATAAGTTGGGCATTGTTCGACAAATTGTTTAACATTCGTGCGAATGGTGCTCCAGTAAAAATTTGTCATGATTTTGCTCAATGTACGTGATATGCCCGTGTGACCTGCTATAGGGGTGTTGTGGAATTCGTGGAGCAAGAGTGGAATGAAAGGGCAAGTGGACGGTAACCAAAGTTTATCTTTATAGAGGACAAGGTCATCCTTTATAGAGAATTGAGGGAAAGCGATGGGAGCATCCACAATTTTGGCCTTGAAAGTTATAAATTATGGGTCCTGGTGCAATGATGACTTGAAATCAGCCATAAAATCCAATTGGGGAATGGATAAGACGAGGAGTGACGATGTCACATTGGAATCAAGGTCTTCAATGCGTGAAAGTGCATCAAAAACCGCATTATTTTTGCCAGGTCGATACTGAATTTCAAAGTTGAAACCCAAGAGCTTGAAGAGATAAACCTGTTGATTAGGGGTAAGGCCTGTTTGAGATAATAGCTCATTAATTGACCACTGGTCAGTTTGGATGATGGAGTGATGACCCAAGAGATAGTGTCGCCATTTCTGTACAACAAAAGTAATGGCACATAGTTTCTGAATGTATGTAGAAGAATTGCGAAGCTTGGGACAAAATTGTTTGCTAAAATAGGCAATGGGGTGATCGTGTTGCGACAAGACTACCCCCATGCCAATTCCTGAAGCATCAGTCTGTATTGTGAACATTGCGTCAAATTTTGGGATAGTCAAAATCGGTGTTGTTAGAAATGCGTTTTTCAAATTAGCGAAGGTTGTTTGGGCCGTGTCATTCCATAGGAAGTTGTCCTTCTTAAGAAGATCAGTAAGAGGATGAGCAATAGATGCATAACCTAAAACAAAACGATGGTAGAATCTTGTCAAACCAAGAAATCCTCGGAGGGATTTAAGAGAAGTTGGAACTGGCCAATTGCGAACCGCATCTAGCTTCTCAAGATCAGGTTGAACACCATTATTAGAGACTATGTGACCCAAATATTGAATAGATTGAGTCCCAATAGTGCATTTGTCACACTTTAAATGGAAACAATTAGAAAGAAGCAATTGGAAGGTCGTTTCTAGGTGAAGAACATGCTCAACTAATGTAAGGCTATAAACGAGAATATCATCGAAAACGAGAATATCATAGGAAGGCATTACACAACCCAAAAGGCATTACTCGAAACTCGAAATGGCCGTTGTGAGTGCAGAAGGCAGTTTTCGTTGAACATTAGGAAGCATCAGGATTTGATGAAATCCCGAGAAGAGATCGAGTTTTGAAAACCATGAAGCATGACCTAGCTCGTCTAATAGTTCATCAACAGTGGGAATTGGAAATTTGTCTTTGCTGGTGGCTGCATTGAGGGCCCGATAATCCACGCAGAACTACCATGTCCCATCCTTTTTTTTTACGAGAAGAACATGAGATGAATAAAGGTTGTTGCTAGGTGTGATGAAGCTTGAGTCTAGAATCTTTTGGACTTGTGTTTCTATTTCATGCTTTTGGAAATGTGGATATCGGTATGGACATACTTTTATTGGTGATGTATTTGGGGCTAAAGTAATGGAGTGATTTGTGGATCGTGATGGTGGAAGGGTGGTAGGTGCTATAAAGAGATATGAGTACTGTGAAATGAGTGACTGTATTTGAGGGTCAGTGGAAGAAGGAATAATGGAAGTTGAGGGGAATGTGTTTGTGGTAGGTGGGGGAATAGGGTTAGATTCAAGTGTAAGTTGAAATAGGGCCTCGACCCTATTGGTGTTGTGTATGCGCCTTCGTTAATGGGCTCAAATAGGGGAAGGGTTTGGGCTGGGATCCTCGTTGAGTTCAACTAGTTTGTCATGCCAAGAGAAGTTCATGTTTAAACCATTTTCCATAATATAAGGGCTAACCATGGAAAGCCAATGAACTCCCAAAACCACATCTGTTCCAGACAAGTCTAATGGATACAAATCAACAGAAGAATCTTGGTTGTCCAAGGTGAGATTAACATTAGCACAAAAGGAAGAGCAAGGTAAAAATTCACTGTTACCAACCATTACACGTAATAGGCTGGGTATGGGCTGAGTAGGTAGGTAAAGAAACTGGGCCATTCTATGTTGAATGAAATTGTGGGTTGCCTCGCTATCGACCAAGATCTGGACTGCATAGCCTCTAATGGACCCTGTAACCCAAAAGGTCTGTGGGGTCCATTGACCCGAGAAGGCGTGGAGACTAATGAGACTTGCTTCTTGATGTGCTTCTTCAACGGTCTGGATGTCCTTTGGAGATATGTCCTCATCAAGACCTTTTGAGTCAAAAGTAGTGAGAAGTAAGAATTGTGGTTTACAATAGTGCCCTCTCGTATAACGTTCATCACAATTAAAATAGAGATTCTTCTCTCGTCGAGTCTGCATCTATGCTTCAGAGAGATGTTTATTGGGAGTTTGGTTAAGGGTGTTGGGAGAAAATGAGGGAGAGGTTTAAGGGCGGTGGTTGCGCTGTTTATGGGAGGTGAAAGGGAAGGAAGTGTGCGGCCAAAGCGGTTGGACGGTGGTGGTGGAGATGAAAATTTGTCATTATGAAGTTTAGCTAAGGCAATGGCATGAGGGAGGTCGGGGGGTTGGAGGGCTGTAACTTCCCGTCGGAGGTGGGGTTTAAGGCTTGAGAGAAAGAAACTAAGGTAAAAGCTTTGTGGGTAGTGAGAAATGCGGTTGGCTAGGGTCTCAAATTCGAAAAGATAATCGTGAAGGGTGGTAGTTTGGGTGAGTTTGCAGAGAGATGCTATGGGATCGTCAAACGTAGATGAAGCAAACCTGAGCTCTAAAGCTCGAAGGAAGGTGTCCCAAGAAGTGAGTAAATTGTTGTTTGACATCCATTGGAACCATGCGAGAGCTGGACCTTCAAGGTAGAAGGAGGAGATATGAGTTCGTTGGGCAATAGGCGTTTGATGATAATAAAAAAATTGGGTGACCTTAAAGATCCAACCCAGTGCATCGGAGCCATTGAAGTTGGGGAGGTCAAATTTTAGAGGTCGAGATGGAGAAGGTGAGTGGGATTGGGTCTCAAGGATAGAGGTGTGGTTGGCAAGGTCATGGAGTGTATTAGAAAGATTGGCATGAGAGAGGAGTAATTGTTCAAGTTTAGTGTGCAATTTGGTGAGGTCATCATGAGTGGAAGATGTGGCCATGGAGTAAGGTCAATGAAAGCACCAAATGAAAGGTGCTGTGACAGACATAAAGCAGAATAACAGAAAGAGAGAAGAATTTTTCAGAAAGGAAGGAAATACTTTTTCTATCTTCCCTTTTCTCTATTACATCAATGTGCTATATATGCACTTTGGCCGCCACCTTGCAAAAATCATAAGCAATTAATAATAAAAGAAATACATAGAATATTGTCATTTATTCTTCCTAATCGATTTCCCCATTTTACGATTAGTGAAACCTATGACCACATAATCCTTGAGATATTGTGGCTTGCGTGAGATTCTTTTTGTGCCCTCGTCGTGGTCTTCTTGTGAGGAAGGCAATGAAGCAAAATCTTCATTTGGGCTTATGGAGGAATTAAGGGAAATGGGCCTCGTAGTCCTTACAAACAGCCTATAACAGAGGTAAATGCAACAAGAATGACACACATTAAGAAATAAAGAAAACAAAAGATAGGAGTGGAAGAAAGTCAAGGCTCCCCTAAGCAAGAGAAACTCTATGCTTCAATTTTCCAATTATGATCCTCCAAAAAGATGCCTCCTCATAAGTACATCATTATTATATTTAATTATATATATATATATATATATATATATATATATATATATATATATATATATATATATATATATATATATATATGTAAACAATTCATAGTAGCTTGCATTCCTCAACAAAATGGATTGTTGAGAGGAAAAATTTAACAAATATGAATATGGTGCGATCTATGTTGATTGGAAAACAGGTCCCTAAGATATTTTAACCCAAAGCTGCAAGCTGATATGTCCATATTCTCAATAGATGTCCTACAACAGTTGTACATGACATAACTCCTAAAGAAGTATGGAGTGTAGTGAAACCAATAGTTGATTACTTTTAGGTATTTGGATGCATAACTCATGTCCATATACCAAATCAACACAGTCAAATTGGAATATAAAAGCAAGAAATGTGGTATTTGAAGAATAGAAAAGTTCGACTTGGAAGCATAATGAAGAAGAATGCCAACATGATGTTCTAGATTGGGGAGAAGATGAAGCATATATGAGTGATTCCAAAGAACAGGATGAGGAAAATGTTATGGATAGTATTGGTGTTCAAGAAACTAAGGAACAAAATGAAGATAATGTTATGGAATATTCCATAAGTACTTGTACTCTTCCTAATGAGCCTCATATTATTAATTATGAGATTTTAATTGAAGGGAGAGTTATAAAGAATAAGAGATAACTAATTTGAATGATGGATTACAAAATAGGAGAAGGTGTATCAGATGATAATGGGCTGAATGTAATGATCATCACAGAAGATAATCCCAGTTCATTTGAGGAAACCATTAAGAGCAATAAGTACGGAGATGCAATGGTGAAAGAAATGGAATCAATAGAGAAAAACAAGGTGTGAGAGTTGACAAATTTGTCAATAGAAGTAAAATGGATCTTCAAAACCAAATTTAAGGAGAATGGAGAAATAAACAAGTTCAAAGCTAGACTAGTGGCAAAAAGGTATGTTCAACAATATGGAGTGGAATACACATAGGTATTTGTTTCGGTTGCTAGGCTTTGCTTAATACTTTCTATAATAACAAATATACTTAGAATGTTTTTCAACTATATGTGAAAAGTGTCTTTCTTCACTATAAGCACCCCAACATCCATACCTGCATAAGAGCATAACAATTCTAGACTAAAGAGTGTGAGAAAAAGTTAGAGATTTCCAAAACTATAATATTTTCATAAACCTACTCTATAATAATAAGAACCTTGTTTATGTTTGCTATTGTACACCTTTTATGGTCCTCTCACCTAAGAAACTAACATTTGGCTTGTCCTGTTTATATTATTTTATCAACATTCTTATACAATGGATAGGACATAGACACCAATCAGAGTATGAACAATTCATATGTGAGCTTTTACATTTTAGCAACACTGATACTCTTAATTGAGCCATGCAAAAGATCTCTCCAGCATCAACATTTGCCTTCCTAAACACTACATCATTCATATGCTTCCATAGGCCCCAAATTAAAGTTATCCAAACCTCGCACCAAATCATGTTCCCTTTATGATTAAGTTTCATTAGGTGGAAGTGTTGAAAGTGTTCACTGGTTGCGATGTACATTCATGATCCCTACCCATCTATCATACATGTTCCACACTTTTAACGCCACTTTACACATAAAGAATAAATGACTTATTGTTTCCTCCTTCTCACTATACATAGGACACATGTCATTTCCAAGTATTATTTCCCTACCTTTTAGGTTATCCTTTGTGGCCAAACTTTCTACCACAACTCGTTGGGCACAAACTTGTGCAGACAGGGTAACTTTAACTAGTCACAATTTCTTAAACATATATTCATAATTATATTCATAATCAGTACTCCAATTACACTCCAAATTCTTATATGCAGATTTCCCCGTATACTTTGTATCTTTTTCATGTGTCTGTACCTAAGTATCCCCTTTTTCCTTGTCTAATGAGATCTTTCCGGTCTCTAACAAAAAAAAAGTTATTACTGTTGATTTTTCCATTCAAACCATTCTTTCTTCCAAAATAGTTTTCATTCCCAATTATTATTTTTTCACTTTCTATAGTCAACCACCGGTGTTCCCTATTTTATATTGGAAAATGATCTTTTCACAAAAATATTTTGACAAAGTTGACAAACTTTCCTTAAATAGAATTAAAATATATTATTTTTTTATTTTTTAACTAAAATAAAGTAATAAAATAATATTTTTTTATCCAAATTAGTAGTTTGTTAAAAAGTTTGTAAGAAAAACTTTGTTAACATATCATTTTTCTTTTATATTTGTAGTTGTATACATGGTCAGGATTCGACTCAAATAGCACACGCCGCCCTTTTCCACTTCCTTGGATTTGGACACCACTTTCTTTTTCTTCTTTTTCTTTACTTTCGCGTTAGATGTAATTTTTGTTGCATCAATCTCAAAGTTCTCTTTCTTCAAATCCTTGATTTAGTTAATCTATGTTTATTGAATTTTATTCTTGGTTAAATAGAATATTTTAACTACCAACTCTTGGTAATCTTTTTATATTAAGTTGGTTAAGACTTTTCTTAAGACGAATACGTTTATGGAAAAAATAAATAAAATAATTGTCAACTAATAGATTGGAGAATCTAATTTAAATTGATAAGAAGATGAAAAAGCAAGCTTTAACTAATAATATTAATTGAACAATATCCCTTCTAACATTAATCAAGAAAACTGGAATAATGTTAATTAAGAAATATCCTTTATTAATACCGAAAAAGAAAGTTATTATTGATATTAGTAAAAAATAAGCCTAACTAAGAATAATCAACTAAATAACTACAATTAGAAAAATATTTCTTTTATAAAGAAAATTTTCACTAACAACTTAAAAATAATATTAGTCTATAAAAAATAATGTTATTGTTTCATAAAATTATCTAATTTTAAGTATTCATATTAATTTAATATTTATAATTTTTTATAAAAAAAATATTTTATTATAAAATATTTTAAATTGAAATAATGTTAATTACATCAATAAAACAAATAACTTTTATTATGAATTTCAATTTTTGATGAAAAATAATTATTTCGTTTCAAGAAATATAAGGTAAAGATAAAAACATAGACTATTGGACCTGATGAGAAATTAAACCATAATTCTATGATAAGAAAGATAGTATTAATTTCAATTTTTGATTACGTGTTATGCGGCATACATTTTATATTGTGGGTTGACAATGGCAACCTAATACAATTACAAAGTACAAACACCGATTTTTCCTACATTGCTGCAGATAGTATTACTTCAGTTTATATACTCCACTGGTTGCCTTCTATGCGTAAATGCAGTTTCCATAACCTGCAATTTAACATCAATGTAAGTTTATATATTCTAGTCCTATAATAACCCAATAACTTCAACAGATTACTCAGATAAAATTTTAATAAAATTCAGATCAATATAAAGTTTTGACTGCATAAATTATTGAGTTCAACTTTTAATTTTGATTGAAAAACAGAACAAACACATTTCTAGTCTAATAACAAGTCAATACTTGATAAAAGCAGTTAGGAACTTAATACAGGAAATTGAGTAATCTGAGAAATTATAGATCTATCTCGTAAATCTGAGTGATGCAATTTTTATGACATATAATTGAGATAAATTTTTAGTTGTGATTTAAAAGATGCATGTAAATTTTGTTGTGTTGTGGTGTAACATACTTGGATCAGTGAGAGAGACGAGGGCAGAGGCCCTGAAATCACAATTCCAGTGGTTTCTTCCCTTAGATTGGTAATAGAGATTCATGGCTATGGAAGCATGGTTCATGAGATTGTCAGGGTAAAAGCAGGGGCACCCTTTCTGCAGAATCCTGCAATCAACTTGAGAACACGCAAAATTCAGGTTCGACAAAAGGGTAGCCTGATCTGATGAAGGCTTTGCCACACACCAAGTTTTCTGTCATTCCAAAACAATCCATTAATTCCAGCAATAATATATAAAATGCAATTTACAAGTTACAACCCTTTTTCAAATGCATTTCAAAGAACTGATTCCACCTAACTAACCTGCTCATTACCCATTATCAGATTCCCTCCTGCACAAATCAGAAGGAAAACAAGTTATTATAGTGTGTAATTTGTATGCATTTGAATAATGGTAGCTCAATTAGTATCACCAATTTGCATGCATTGATAAAACCCAGGATAGATCTGAAAGGCCTTCAAAACCAACCCTTTTCACAACTCCGATACAAACGAAAACAACATACAAAGCAAGGAAGCAACACAAAAAATGAGAGCAATGGTGATAAGAAAAAGTTAATGGCATCTGACACAAACCTGGTGAGAGAGACAGGAACACAAGGAAAAGGAGAAGAGGCACATTTCCCATGGTTGTTACTTGTACAAGTACTCTGAACTGAACAGTGTTGTGAGAGGAGAATGAGGAGGGTGGAGAGAGATGTGAGGGCTAAAGAAGAGTGTGATGTGATTAGAGCGAGAGAAAGGGTGGTGTGGTTTTAAAAGGGAAAAGATGGTGAGTGAAAAACTAAGGTGAGATCATAATAACGGCTACATTAGCAGCAATGGAAGTTAGAAAGACGTTGTGGGGACTGTTATTATGGGAAAAGGGTCACAGTGAAAAGAGTAGTTGCACGTGATGTGATGTGATGTGATGTGAGTTGTGCTTGGTCACTGTTGGCTCCTAGTTTTCTCATGGGATATATAATAATAATACTACACATTATTGCAAGAAAGAACCGTTGTGTGGAAAACAATGACCCCACTTTTTTAACCATTTATGGATTGTGGGGTCACATTCTGCTCCAAGTTCTTAATCCTTCTGACGCTATTATCTATCATTCTTGTTTTTTTCGTAAGTAAAATATTCCCCTGTAATAAAAAAATATTATTAACACTCAATAAATAGATTTATAAGTGCTATATAATGTAATAAAATGGAAAAAGAAAAATAAAAAGTAAATATCTAATAATTGTGCATAAAATGAAAATACGTGTATCATTGTTACACTTGTATAAGGTGAGATAGTGTCATCTCTTCTAACGTAGATTATACACTACAACAATAATTATTTTTAGTAGAAGTAGGGTTTTAATTCCTACTAATAATTTTACTAGAATTTTCTTTTCTAGAAGAGTCAGCATAACTAAAAGATTACTGGAGATTTTTAACAATTCTTGATATTAGCACAACTTACTAGAGACTTACAAAACTCCTAGATATAGTTAGGGTTTATAAAACTCTCGATCTGGAGTTTACAAAAGCTCCAGTAATCACTAGAGTTTACAAAATAAATGAAAAACTATGAAAGGAAAATGTTTTAAATTTTGTATTTTAATTTTCCTATAACATTCATAAAAAGATAAAAAACAAAAACAAAATATGCAGTTTTAACCATTCATAAATCCAAAGCATTATAGTTCATGTACTTACATTTATTTCACTTCTCTCTTAGTGCAGTACTAACTCTAGAACAACATCAACTTAGAAAATTAAATATGACTCCTAAAATATTATTACAAACTCTAATTCACCACCTTCAAAACTATAATGCAGGATCTCTTTAACATATGTGCTATAATTGGTGAAAGTGCTCACATTAGCAGTGACTGATGCATCATCGTCTTTCTTCTTGTTCAACTCACTTTCCTCGAACACTATGTAGAAGTGTTGTTGCTACAAATTTAAAATTTGATATTACTTGTTGGCTCAAGTTCATCAATCATCGGAATAATTAGCTTGAGCAAACGATCTTTACACTGTTCTTAGAACCTTGTTGTTGAAGAGGAAATCTAAATAAAATGTTAGCATAGTTTAATTTGATTACATCATGTGCTTACCATAGGCGCTATCATTGGAAGGTTGTTGTTCAGTCTTGTCCCAGTTTTTAACAATGACAACCATGTGACTATGACCCTTTTGGAACTCATTCAAAATATCATACAATGCCATCAATTTTGGAACCCTATTAATCATGTTATTTTAGATATGAATGTATATGAATATAATGTAATGCCATTAATTTCAATGCTTATGTTTTTTGTAACGTCCTGACCAGAAATTTCTTATTTAAAATAAAAAGAAAGAAAATACTAAAATACACATTTATTATAAAGTCCTTTCCCAAAAACGTGGGAAATCTAAATCCAATATCAATGCGCCAATTATAACTAAAAACCGCGACGTTCAATTATTACAATTATAAATTGTTTATAAATCCATTACAAAATAGTTCATGAGTAAAATCGAGTAAAAACTCCCATAGCTGGTCCCAACTCCGACTTTAGGCATCTACACGCTCACCTGCATGAACATCTGCTCCCATAAAACAAGTTACATGATCATCGCAAAAGATACACAGATAGGGTGAACTTAGTTAAAATAAACAATACAACATGACATAATTAAAGCATCTAAAAATTATAACCCGTGTTAGCATTTCACATTCCTCAATTCCTCAACTTCCAACCTTCTGTTAGACTCCTCTTGATTCTACACACTTTGGTGAGTACACTGATCGATCTTTGTTGCACGAGTGTCTACTCGCCCCTTCGACTACAGGCCACCAACTAATAGTCCACACGCGAGAATAAATTGCCACGGCCACAATCCACGACACCAAGTGGAGTTCCCCAAAACGAACCGAAGTCCGTAGTTGTTCCCAGACTACCAAACTCAATCAGGTGCACTGAAGAGGGCAATCATCTGAAACCTCGTCGTACGAGCCATGATCTCCCACACTCCACTGGACCTAAACCACCAAGCTACAACCTCGAGTGGCCACGTGTTACCCCAATACAAGTTACACTCATAATTGGGCCCCCAGCTAAAGCATCACACCATGACACTTCATCCAAAGCTGTGTAGAAATACTCCTCGCGAACCAACTCTGCACCCAAAACCGCTTGGTGTGCCTCTCACGTCGCTAGGCGGAATTTGGTTCTAGACCGCCTGGCGCACCTCTCACGTCGCCAGGCGCCAAGCTTCTTCCAGGACTTTTGCCACACAATTTCGCCTAGCGGGACCAACCCTGCCTTCCAGGACTACTACACAATCATCATGCTACCAGTTAACCATCCTTTAATTAGTTGAATCAACAACCCTTGGCGCCCTAATTACTGCTTTCCAATAAATACAATCCATATCAGTTTTCATAATTCAAGTCGTGCTTTATACTTAGATATAATGTAAACAATCATGACTACATTATTTTACCAATGAATACCTATGATCTCCATTATAGATCAGCATTCCAATGAACACATAATTACAATTCAAAGCATATACTTCAACACATTTTGTCTAATAACCTTTTTTTTTATTTCATGCATTTGATTCCCTTCAACTCTCCCTTATACGCATTAAAATTTACTGCCTCGCCTGTTTCAAATGAATAAAACCCCCTGCCAACTAACCCAAATCACGCAAAAAATCACCAATGACACCCCAAAGAACACAACTCGCAGAGTCAACTCAAGACATCCTCTACCCTGATGTGTCGCCTGGCGGTAATCTAAGTGCCGCCAGGCGGTGCGTGACAATCTAGGTTCTGCTAGATTTCTCCCGCACCATTTGTGACCCCAAACATCCTAATCACAGTGTAAGACTCGAGAAATTTAAATAATTAAATAGATAATTATTTAATAAATGCGGGTAGTAGGAGCCTCTAAGGCATTTAATGCGGATTGCTATGACGTGGAAAATTACTAGTTTAAGTGGTTGAGAGTACTTTGATTGTGTGACAGAACTTGGGTTCAAGTCCTATGTATGCCAATTGTATGTATTTTAATTTGTGCATTATTTTAATGATATGTTCGAATGTGGTTAGTGATAATGTAATCCTAAAATTATAGGAATTATCATGAAACATGAATTGGTTGAATTAGTTGTACATTGGCTTTGCAATTGAGGGGTTGTGTGTACAAACCTTGTTGGGAACGAAACTAAACTTTCTTTTTGCCTAATTTTATTTTGGCATGGATTTGAAGAGTCAGAGTAACCCTAGCTACCAAGGGAGGCAGCCTAGGGGGCTGGGTGACACCAAGTAATGGTTATTGAATAACCATTAAGCCATTTTTTTAATTAAAATTCGTTTTAGTAGATTAAAGGGTAATTAAGGGGGCATTAACCTTGAGAGATAAGAGAGAAGGAGAGGAAATTAACCTAGAAAAGTGTAGAGAGTTTTGCGTGTGAGAGTGGAGAGGTTCAGGTTCGTGGAGAAAGCAAAAAGGAGAAGAAGTGTGGTGTTTTTCTAGAAGAATGTGTAAAAGAAGAGCGAGGATCTCAATTGGAGCAAGCATTCCAGGTAAGTGGAGCTATTTATAATTATTTTGATTCGTGTATGATGAATTGCGTATTGCCATGATCAATAGTATGATAATTCAACCCTTTTCGACGCTGTTTTTTGTAGTTTCTAGGTTCCTGCCTAGAAACCGCCTAGCGGGCACTAGTATGCCGCCAGGCGACACATCTCTTTTTGCACAAAGTTCTTGATTTTGGTATGAACCGTCTGGCGGCAATGAATATCCGCCCGGCGGCGCGACGTTGCTCGCGACTATTTTGGGTTGTTTGGGGTAGGATTCCTTACGACTACTGGCATTTCATGCTTATATATTATGTAAATGTGTAAATTCTATAAAGGCATGGGATACTTAGCTTTTGTGGACGTTCGAGATGTACTATTTTGTTTCTTACTCTTCCATGATATAAGTGAATCACCAAGAAAAATACACCACCCAGTAGTGGATTTTCAATCATTAGGATCACCATTCCAATCCGCATCACAATAGGCATGCAAGTCTAAAGATGACATAGAAGAAAGCAAAAGAGTCTGAAACTGGGTGCCTTGAAGATACCTGAGAATATGAAGAACAACACCCCAATGAATTATTGTTGGAGTTGAAACAAACTGACTAACAACATGGACAACATGTGCGATGTCTGGACGAGTCACAATAAGATAAGCTAGACTTCCAACAATAGTTCAATATAAATTAGAATCAGTCAAAGGAACACCATCTGATGGGGAATATTGTACTCTTGTCTCAAGAGGAGTATCAACAATCTTGTTATCATTAAGCCCAACACGTTACATTAGGTCAACAATATACTTGGACTGAGATAGAAGATAACCTTTGGAAGAAGAAGCAACCTCAATACCCAAAAAGTAACACAATACACCCAAATCTTTCATAGCAAAATAATGGGATAATGCATTTTATAAAGATACAATTATAATAAAATCAACACCAATACACATATAAAGATAGAAAAATACGTTTTTCATTGATTTTCTTGACAAATAATGCAGGCTCATGATGCCTAGCAACAAAATAAGGAGAAACAATTAATGTAGAAAACTTTTGAAACCAAGCACGAGGTGCTTGATTAAGACCATAAAGGGCTTTCTGAATTTTGCAAACTTCAACAGATATTTGAGAGACACCTAGTGGTGGAATCATATAGACTTCCTCATGTAGATCCTTATTGAAAAAGGCATTCTTCACATCTATTTGAAAAATCTTCCATTGAAAATTGAAGTGACAACAATCAACATATGAACAATAGTCATCTTTGCCACAAGAGCAAAACTTTCCTTGTAATCCATGCCATACTCTTAGGTGTATCCTTTAGCAACAAGTGTAGTTTTATACCCTTCAACTGAGCCATCTGCTGTTGTCTTGATTTTGTATACCTAACGAGATCCAGTAAGACATTTTCCTGGTGGTAATGGAACTAGATCCCATGTATGAGTCTAATGTAGAATAGTAAGTTCCTCAACCATAACATTCTACCAAAGTGGATCACAAACAACCTCTCTATAGGATGATGGCTCATGAAGACAATGAATAGAGACAATAAAAGCAATAAATGAACTAGAATAAGAGGAATAAACAAAATCTAGTAGTTGAGTAGACTTATGATTACGATTGGGTCGAATAGGTGGCAGAGGAACTATAATATCAAAAGATGATTGAGCAGGTGTAGTAGGGGGATTAACATGTACAACTTTTGGTGCAGAGTTCTAAGATGAGTTCTAGTGTTGGTACGGAAGTAGGTGTAGTGTCATCAATATGAAAAAGATCAATTTTAATGACATCAAATGTGGTCAAATAATGTGAGCTAGATGGATTAGAAAAGAATGAAATATGTTCTAAAAAAACAACATGACGTGAGACATACAAGTTTTCACAAACTAGATTAAGACAACGATATCCCTTTTGACCAAGACCATATCCCAAAAAGACACAAAGAAAACATAGTTGAATTTTCAATAAGCTCAACATGTGGTTTTAAAACAAGACAAAATTATGTGAAGTCGGGATCTGATTCACAACATTTAAAAGTTGACATATAAAGTTGTTGTAAGTTTTCTATAGTTGTTGTATATGAGAATAATGATAATGCGAATGCCCATTTTCATTAGAAACACCGTATGGTAAGAGAATAATGACATATAGATACACCCCTACTTACATTGACAATGATTTTTAATTTAAAAGGAATTTATAGCAAAAATATTTAAAAGTTTAAATTGACACTGTATACAATGAATTATATGGTTAATATTGTGGTAGTTTGAGTTAAACCTCAATTTTATTTTTTGTGGTGATTATATCTATGGCATAATGTGAAATTGCCACGTACATATATGATAGTAGTAATAAATGACACTATAAAATAAAACGTGACATTTTAAATACATTTTTTTTTAGTAAAGTTTAAGTCTTCAAATCTTGTCCAAGAGGAGCCAAGGAAAGATAAGAAAAACAATTGGTGTATACAATTTTTTGGATTAATGCGGGGTTGTGTTAAATAGGTGTATTTAAATGATAGAATTAAGTGGGACTAATTAAATTGGAGTCATTTGAAGGGTTTATTTTGGTGACAAGTTGTTTGTTTTTTTTGGTTTTCAAGCAAGGAAGTATCAATCAAGTAACATATCTCTTATTGTTATTACACGACATATTATAATGTTTGCTTTATATATACTAGGATATATGTATGTATTTGTGAAATGGTTGCATGTATATGAAATGAATATATGTGTGTATTGGAGATGTATCATGATCCTTTATAGTCAAATATTAAGTACAATAACCTGTTAAGAAAAATGATGTCCACACCCTCACATGTGTATTCTTTAGAACTCCACTCGAAGGTCTAACTCTAGTAGATCATTCAATATTTTGATGATAACAAACACTCTAAATGTTATATGTTTATATAATCTAAACATTATAATGTGTGCTTTTAATCTTAATTTTAAAGATACATATCTTGTTATTTCTTTTAAATCTTTTTATTTAGATAATTTTGTTGTAAATAATAATTTACAAAAAAATTATTACTATTTTTTTAAAATATTTTACACAAAAACACTTTTCACATAAAATTTATAAGGAATATTTATAAATTTTAAAATTTTATAAAAAATAATTATTCATAAAAAAATTATTCTTTAATTAAAATTTTAAATAAATTTGAAAAAAAAATGGAAATTTCATCCGTGAATGTTGTTTTATTAAAAAAAAAATGAAAACCAATAAAACCTAACCTATCTGTAAAGGAAAATCACTTCAACAAGATGACGGTTAGATTATGTCGGTAACAAACAAGGGCGGAAAAACCGAGGTGAGAGTAGAGTATTTCTATTCAGTTCAGATTGCTTTGATCTTACTATATACATATATTATTAATCCTTTCAAATATTTTATTACCAAACATCTTTGTTGAATGTACACACACAACACAATCCAACCTTAAAAAATGCTTGGAGCTGTAGCAGCTTCGACAGCACTAAGCTTTTCACCATCCACGCACCCCACAAAAAATTTTGTTCATAAAGGAGTCTCAAATTCAACATTGCCATTCAGCAACCATGGCCACTCTTTCTCACTCTTATCAACCACCCATATGCATTTCTCTTCACACAAGAGCAGTAGAAGACAACCCCTTTTCCTTTCACAAGCTGCTTCATCTTCTGGTTAGATTCTGTGGTCACTCCTACTCAGTTATTTTCAGCTTTATTTTTTGCTTTTTCAATTCTCTTCACCATTCTATTTTTTAATGCCAATTTGTATTGTATGCCATGTTGTGTTGCCTGGTTTGTTTCTTCTACTGCTTCTTGGAATGCACTTGGCACTTTCTTGGAAGATGAACAATGCAGACTAGGGAATAAATAAACTTTAAGGGTTGTGGAGAATATTCCATACCCTGAAAGTTGGATTGATGTTGCTATAAATGTTTAATTTTTAGTCGTGCTGGGTAACTTGTTGAATAGAGAATAATGCTTTTGCATATTCAATTGGAGAGTGACATGGTTACAGTTGAACTTATTGTGATGTTCTGCAGTCTTTTTTTTCTTGCTTCTTTGTACATGTATGTAGAAGGGAAAGAGAGAAAGGAAATGGTAGAGGAGATTCTGGTGTTCTTCTTTATTTTGTTATTCCTATACTTAATCCTTTATGGGCAAGTTTCTGACTTTCTCTGAGATGTAACTTCAATAGCTGCAATAGTTTTTAAACATGGGTGTGGTTTCCTCTTTAATTCATTTTGCACTCTAAACAAGGGATAGGTGTGAGAAGGGGCAAGGCTTTTGCATTTGCTTTTCTGAACTTTACATTCAAAATAATACTGGTACTTGTGGAATCTCTTGTGAGGCAATAATAAGAAATAAACAATTTTTGGACTGGTCGAGCAAGTTAAAAGTCGTGTAAGATAGGCATAAAGTAAGAGATTTCTTCCATGTACGATTCATGGCTATATTTTTTTGGTGAATCTGGAAGCTTTTAAAGATTCTCTAAAACGAACATCTATGTGTGCCTCTCGTTTTATATTGCATCCCTGAGTTTGTTGATCAAAAAACAAGTAGCAAAAGTGGCATGAGTATCTTGCTATTGAACACAAGTTCTTAGCTATTAGGCCCAGGCTTTGAAATAGACACAAACACTTAGTCTCCATTAATGACTTAGAGTCCAAAATACTGTACTAATACTGAATGTGTGCTGTATGTAGGTGTGTGTGTTAGAGAGAAAGAGGGAGAGAGCTCAAATATAATTGAAAATGTATCAACATACCAAAAGTTCTTAATTGATAATTGGTACTTATATATATATAGGCATGGCATTTTTGTTTACATCTTTTTGATGATAATGAAAATAGATTAAAAGAATTACCTGTTTGTCAGCTGGCATAAAGGATTCCTCTTTAACTTAGACAAAGAGGGCATAACAGCAACACTAGGCTTCACTATCAGGGTACTTGTCAAATGTTTAAATTTCCATTAGGAGTTTGAACTCTGTTTCCATGTACTGTTGTTACAAAAGACTTCATTTCAAACTATCAAGATCAGTTACAAATTACAATTAATTAAGATGTTGCCTGCCATACTCTTGACTCTGATACCAATTATTGGATCCAACACTTACCACTAGTTCAGAAGCTATAGCTGTTAGTCAAGGCGCAACTCTTTCTAGTTAATAGTGTAACAGTTCAAACTCTACGATTCGATTACGACTCGATCCACTTGGGGACAATTGATGCCACTTGCATCACCGACCTCAATTCTTAAGACTTAACTTATATATCTATGAAACAACTTTACTTAATTTCAACTGGTTTTAGTGTGAAACTTGAAATGGTATCATAGTCTATCGTTCATCTTGGTATTTCACCTATTTTGATTGGCTTGCCTATTACTCAACTGATGACTAATTTATTTAACTTTTGAAATTGATCATTGCAGCTGCAAATGCTGAATACGTGGAAGAGCCAGCAACAAATGTGAAATTCCAGACATGTTTGAGTTTTCCGGGTTGCTCAAATTCATTAACTTTGTTTGGAACTGGTTAGTTGTTATAGTACCACATGACTTTGGGAAGAGAAAAGATTAAAATGTTCTTGACGTATGAAAAGATATATATTATAGCAAAAGTCATGTCGTAGTATCATGACTTTTTGAATAGAAAAAGATAAAAATTCTCTGAGCATGTGAGAAAAGATTGATATGTCTGTTAATTTTTATTTCAATAATCTTCCATCAGTATTGTGTTGCAAATCTTTATTAAGTTTCAATAATGTATTTACCCTTTTATTTTCAATGTTATAAACTTTGATGGATAACAACACTTATTTCAGGATACAGAGAGAAAGTTTTTGCATTTATTGGTGTTAAGGTCTATGCTGCAGGTTTGTATCTAGATCAATCTATTACCCCTGAATTGAATGCTTGGAAAGGGCTATCAAAAGATGCTATTCAGGGGAATTCTTCCTTGTTCCAGACCATTTTCCAATGTAACAACTTCATATTCATTTATTTGTTTCTGCAATGCTGAGTCATACAGTGAATAAGTTCATAATACATGCCTTTATATGATTGCAGCTTCCTTTGAGAAATCATTGCAAATTATTCTTGTGAGAGATGTTGATGGTAAAACATTTTGGGATGCATTAAATGATGCCATATCTCCAAGAATTCCAGCATCCACATCTGCAGATGAAACTGCTTTGACCACTTTCCGTGGTGTCTTTCTAGATCGCCCTCTTAAGAACGGAACTTTCATACTTCTGACTTGGTTGAACCCCACCAAATTGCTTGTAATCTACTTTCATATTTTTTCTTGTAATATTTTGTTCAAACAAATTATCTATTTTTTTTTGGGTTATTAGTTCCTTACCTTAGACATAGACGTGAAATTGAAATTCGTCCATATCCTAAACTTTCATACGGTTTGGTTTCCAAACTTTAAACATGAAGAGATATAGTCTTTTCAACTGAACAACGTTAATTGCTTTTTTAAGTACTAAATAGTGTTTCTTGCTGACATTTGAGTTATTTATACCATTTAATATATTCCAGCTCAAATGTTAACATGAAATATTGTTTAACATGTAAAAAGAAGTTAACATCGTTGGGTTAAAAAAATTATATCCAATTTGAAGATCAAAATATATTAAAGTTTGAAACATAGATAAATTTCAATTTTGAATCGAAGTTTAAGAAGTTTAAGGACTAAAAATATATTTAACTCTTTTTTCTTTATTTACCTTTGCCGTCTAAAATGTTCTAACTAAGTTCATTGATATTTCAGGTTTCTGTCTCCTCAAACGGGTTTCCATCTACTGTAGATGCTACAATTGAATCTGCAAATGTGGCTTCTGCTCTTTTTAATGTATTCCTTGGAGATAGTCCTGTTTCTCCCTCCTTGAAAGTTTCGGTGGCTGAAGGCTTGTCAAAAGTACTCAAATAGAAAAAATTTTGTGTTTATTGAGAGAGTTGCATGGATCTTTCTTTTACTGAAATTGTTCAATCCTCAAGTTATTGCTATAACCCATATTCTACTGATGTCTATGTAAGCATGCTTCATAGTCTTCTGATGTATACACATGGAAGCTGTTACCTAGTTCTGGTGTTTATGTCTAGTCATTTAAAATAATTTGTTTTTCCATTAGTTTACTCTTTAAATCAATTCTGATTTACTATTTAGGAAACACTTCATTACCACCACTTCATCATACATTTTCTTCTCTGACCAAAACTATATCTTCTACTTATCTTAGTCCTGACACATTCAACTTGGTGGATTGAAATTTATTCATATCATGCCGTAAATTAAAATCATTAGGTCCATGAATAATTACAAAAAATTTGTTGAAGTTCACAGGCACCAGTCAGTGGCTGAGTTTTTCTACTGAAATAGTGTAATTTTTATCAAAATTACCAATATTGACAAATTTTTTTTAAAAAAACATACACAAATAGATAAATCCGTGTTTAGAAAACACGACTTTAAAATATTAAAGTCGTATTTTTTATTAACGACTTCTCTCTTCTTACTTTTATGATTATATATATATATATATATATATATATATATATATATATATATATATATATATATATATATATATATAAAACTGTAAATATGAAAGTTTAATAAGAAAAGTCCTCAATACAAAAGATGACTTTTATATGAAAGTGATAGTTGTAATTTTAGTACACGATTTTATTAATTTTAATAATTTAAAGTCGTGTTTTTCTAACTCGACTTTATTTATTTAAGTATTTTTTTTTAAATCTCACTAGATTAGAGATTTTGATAAAAATTTGCACACTGGCTGATTCTATTCATATCATCATAAGGCCACATCAATTTGTTTCCTTTCAAAATTCAATACTTTCCCATACATTTTTCTTTTATGTTCTCCCATTCCCTCTCTCTATTGAGCATGACACTCCCAAGCAACATCTTGTAGTCTAGCTCCACCGATGGTTTTCCAGAAACACGAGATGGCTTTGATATCAAAATCAGGATTCTGTAACAAGTTTATCTTCTTCTGTTTGGTCAAGCATTTTGACAACATCACCCATGGTTGGCCTATTCAAAGGATCTGGTTCAAGACACATCATTGCAATGCTGAACACCTTATTTACCTCTTCCATTGAACAACAACATCGTAAGCTACTATCAAGTACTAACTCCTCCTTCTTCTCTCGAACAACAGCCTTAACCTGTGACAATAATAACATCATCTTCTCCAAATACTCTTCAAATTGAACTTGGTACCTAACATAAGCATTACATCCTTTTTAATATTTAATAGAATATGTTTTATAAGATTCCAGTTTCACAATGGCACACCTAAAAGGTTATTTCCTTGTTTCACAATGATAGAGCTAAAAGTAAATATGGTGCTTGAGTAAAAAATTAAGAACTACATAGGTTGATGAGTATAATATAATCATAGAAGGAAGTATATAAGAATTTTTTTCTTACCCATGTGACAAGCATTGTTCCCTCTTCCATAAATGCTTCATCATTGGGTTTCTTCCCAGTTAAAAGCTCCAGTAAAACAACTCCAAAGCTGTAAACATCCCCTTTCAGTGTTGCTCTTCCTGTGTCAAAATATTCTGCATGCAAACAATAATATAGCTGGTAAAAGAAAAAGAAATAATCAATTTGAAACACAAGTAGTTTGAAATGTAAAAACTGTGTTTGGCTTGCTTCGGTCTATACCAGGTGCCACGTATCCAAAAGTTCCAGCCACAAATGTTGAGACATGAGTTTTATTTGGTTGCATCAAAGTGGCTAATCCAAAATCAGAAACTCGAGCATCCATATTTTCATCCAACAATATGTTACTTGACTTGATGTCTCTGTGGATAATGTGAGGGATGCAATCATGATGAAGATATGATATTCCTCTAGCTGCACCTGCAGCTATTCTATATCTGGTTGCCCAATCCAAAACCTTCTTGTCCCTTGATCTCCCTGCATCACTTTGGACTTTGCAATTAGAAAACTATGCTCAATTATCACAACATTCCAAAATCATAAAACAACACAAGAGACTTGAACCAAACCATTTCGTCCCAGTCTTGAATTTTAACTAAGAATACTGTTAGAGCAAATATGAGAGTAAAAGAGAGTCAATACTAAAAACTATAGTGCATCAAAAATTGTTCATTTCATAATTTCCTTCTATTTGACTTCTACCAAATGAATTAGAATGTAGTGTTAGAATCAAACAAATGCGTACCATGCAAAAAGGAGTCCAAACTTCCATTGGGCATTAGCTCATATATGAGAAGATTGTAGTGTTGTGCAGTGTAATATCCATGAAGAGTCACAATGTTGCGGTGTTTTATGTCTGCCATTGCTTCCAACTCTCTCTCAAAGCCTTTATCTCTTTCTGCAGTTCCACGGTTTAGTCTTTTTACTGCCAAGGCTGTGGATTCATCTAGTTTGAGTCCATAAACCACACCATAACCACCTGACCCTATGATGTCCTTGTTGTTCAGTTTCTGTGTCTTCTTTAAGATCGCATCAGCTGTGAGAGATTTAAGCACTGAAGACCTAAATATTACTATCTTCCCTCCTGTATTATGCAATCACTTCAGATTAGTTTGTCATATTTTTTCTTTGCAAAAACTAAAGCAGAAAACATTCCTTTTTCCATCCGTACCTGTATAACCTTCTTCATGGATCATCTGTTTTCTTCTCCATCTTTTGTAGAGGAGAACTGAAATAACAATCTTGGATATCACAAAAGCGATGAAGCATATGGTTATGGAAAAGGCTATAATCAAGGCCTTCCTCATTTATGCAATAAGCTAGTGATTAAGTTTTAAGAACCTGTGGATGCAGAAAATCAGAATATGCAATTAATGCCAAGGACTAGTTCAGGATTTCTCATTGCTAATTTGCAGAATTTGGAATATGAGGACAAGTTGAAAAGTTGCAGCACAAAATATGCAGAACTATCATGTTTTTCGTAAATGAAACAAATCTCATTTATACAGAGGAGGAAATCTCACAGTAATTCTGGGCTAGTATTTTGTTGAATTCTGATTTCTTTGAAGAATCACTTCAAATCTTCAATTTCCGGTACCATGACTGCTTCTGAGGAATGAACATATCTGCCATCTTCACACACTGAACGAGCCAAAGTTTCGCAGAGTTGTTAACTGTAACAGTTAAGAATGTTCAGAGGAGAGAAACAAGCAAGGAAAGTTCAGAGTTATTTTCTCACTAGCCATATAGACTATAGTACATCCTAGAATGGTGGAGCCTAAAAGGATCACTGAAGATGATGAGGATGGTAAGAGGAAAAATAAAAATTATACAAACACCTTTTTGAAAATAAGGTATATCTGATTATAAAGTTTCACATGAGAAGGCCCACCTAATTTTATCTGTGTCCATCATTATGTTCTCTCTGGTCCAAACAAACTATTGTGAACTCGAAGGTTGTGATGAGATGAGTCATCGCACCTATTTAGCATATTTTTCATGGAAAGCATAGGTAAGAGGATAAAATCTGTAAAAAATGTATGTATTATTGTGTGAGAACACAATCTCAAGGGATTAATTTAGTGGATTAAAGTAGAGTCATTACTTGAACACACAAAATATCACTTAGTAAAAAAAAGCACACGTCACTATATCATTAATATCAACTAATGTTGATTATCACTTTTCTATTTGAGGTGAGGTGAGATAAATTTTAACACTTTTGCAAACCTTTTCTTTTACTATGACACTTTTTCAGCTTTAGGCAAAGGCAAATATTTTTCTTCCCTGATCTTTTCACCTAAGAAAAAGCATTGTGTGAAAACCTTCTTAGACTTTTGTGGCATCAGAAAAGTCAATGCATTTTATGTAGCTGACTGAAAGTTTTTCTAAACCAATGTGAATGGATGTGTTCCATGTTTTTTTGAGAATACAAGAGTGTGTTGAAATAATGAAAAGTAGGCAAGGTGGGTATGCTTCAAAAATGGTAAAAGTGTTTTGCAACATTGAATGATCATGTGAATTCCATGCTGTCACCCTTTTTCTTCACCATTTGTTTTCCATTAAATTTGGAGGGTGGGTGGGAATTCGCTAAGCCAACGAGAAATAAATCATTGGAGAAGGAAGAAAAAGTCACCATTGAAAATTATTGGCTTATAAGCTTCCAAGAATTTCACAATTTAGGACTTTTCTTGCGTGTATCAATCGATAATATGCATAATAAAAGCTTATGTGATTTATAACAGGAAGACTTCTGTGGGTAGCGTGCATAAAATCTCACAGAAAACCCTAAGGTGTTAAGATAATAACAATCTTAAACTTTGAGTGTCAAAATTAAACTTTTAAAATCACTTTCTAAGGTTTAAGACTTTAATGGCGGTTTCTTTCTCCACGTCCATAACTTTCTTCCTGCACCTTTATAATTTCTTTTTTAAACTTTGTTCGGATTATACAATTTAGAAGTTTTTTCTTTCTTTTTTTAAATTGCTTTTGGAATTACAGAATTCAAATTTTGGGATGATATGAAAGTTACTTTTTTAAAAGAAAAACATTTTTAAAATGCACAATCCACACGTCATTTAATTTTCATATTACTCAATTTAAAAATAATTTGACTTCTAAATTGAATAATTAAAAAATTATTTTTAATTTTCAAATTATACGATTTAAAAATTTACCTTTAAGAAAAAAATAACTTTTTGGATGTATAATTCAAAAGTTATTTTTCACTTCAAAAATTTAAATGGGATAATTTAAAAATTAAGAACTAAAAGAAAATTTTATAAAAACGCAAGAACAAAATTATGGAAGTCCAAGCAAAAACTGCCTGTATTGTATCGTAAAATAATTTTATTAATTTGTCATGTAAGGTCTCCTTTTTATTCTGTTTCCTTTTAAGGGCTGCCATACAGCAATGAGTCTAAAGACCGACCCATAAGATAAAAGCCTCTAGTGTTGTCCTAATTCCACACTTCCTTTCACTTTCAGAAACGTAGTCGTCATCTTTTTTCCGTGCGCCAAAAATACGCTCTGCTAGGGTTATGTTCCTGCCGTCTTCAAGCTGGTTCGAAGTTGTTTCCTACTCCGTGTAAGTACTGTGGCTAGCCCATACTCGTCTTTATTGTTCATTTCGTTCTTTTCCAGCTAGAGTTCCGAGTGACCCATATCGTGCTTCTGTCCCTCTATCTTTTCAGCTCCTCCGTTCGTTCCTAGAGCTGCTCTGCTCGTGCGTTCTGTATCGAGGGTGTGTCGGGTCGTTTTGCTAGCGTATTTCTAGGTAAGGGAAGCTAGAACCCTATTGTTCGGTACAAAAATGGTTGTTTTGATGTTATTCCGTGATTTTCGTGCTTATATGTGACTAGGAGTGCATGGTGTGAATTGATTTGTTGCTTGGGTATGAAACTATGCTAATGGCAGAGAGGAACAGTGGCGGAGTCTGATAGACTCACCCAGGCGAACCTGTCTCGCCTAGGCGAGAGTTACAGGGGCTCGCCTAAGTATTTCTTCGCGAAGGGTCGCCCAGGCGACCCACTGTACGTTTTGGGCGAGCGAACGTCTCGCTTAGGCGAGGAGGGTCTAGCCTAAGCGAGAACGCGCACAGGGTTCTCATGCTGGAAGTCGAGCTCTCGCCTAGGCGAAGGGAGCTCGCCTGAGCGAGGGTCCTCCTCGCCTGGGCGAGACCTTTCTGCCTGAGCGAGATGCTGGGCGAGAAATGGGTTGGTCTTGATGTTTCTTGGATTTTAAAAAAGTGAACAACATGCTTATATGAGTTTTATCTTTAAATTTATGAACTGGATGGCCTGTATAAATGGTGTGGTGTATGAGTTGTGAGTTATGAGTTTTGACGTGACGTGAACATGATAATTGTATGCGATGATTCATGAAATTGGA